>OKWK01000181.1_pt1 | contig 55630 bp, 50 predicted proteins | sample 1607181 | NCBI WGS metagenome assembly OKWK01 (sample SAMN07501053, study PRJEB24779) | human gut metagenome | isolation source: stool | host: human infant | place: USA: Pittsburgh, PA
CTTTCAAATGCAACAAATAATATAAACCAGATTGCAAAAGCTACTAATACAACTGGTGTTATTTACAAAAATGAAATCGAGTCAATGAATAAACAGATAGAAAAATTGTCAAGAGAAATATGGCAGATTCATTCCCTACTTCTTAATAAATCAAAATGAAATTTATTATATAAGTCAAAATTTAATTTATAAATACATTAAATATCAGATGAGAAATTCTACATTTTTAATAAAAACTAGGTACATCAAATACTGCATTTTTCATGAATATAATCATGTTTTTATTTTTCAAATCAATCTACATGATTTGAAAAGTATCTTTCCGAACTTAAATATAGTATTCTAGTAAGTACAATAAAAAAAGAATACCCTCATGCAAGAGTATTCTTAAAATAAAAATAGTAATTATCTTTTTTCATTCTATAGAATAATATTAAAAAGCAGCATAAAACATAAGTAGAAATAGTACCTACTTTTCAATTAAATCGAAGAGAGTTCTATAACATTTTCTTCTCCAAAATACTCTTTAGCTTTTTCTAATATGTCAGAATCATCAGTAGGCATATATATTATTAAATTCTTTTTTGCTCTTGTTATACATACATAAAATAATTTTTTTGTACGTTTCTGAACATTAGAGTTCGGAGATCCTTTCCCAAATAATGTTCTAAAGTCATATTTATTCCAATCAGACTCTAATACAAGCAATACATTGTCATATTCACTACCTTTAACACTATGTTGAGTACAAATTGGTGAAAATTCTTTTAAATATAAAACACTTTTTCTATATTGATTAAATGTTATCTTTTTTATTCTCTCCCATAAATAAAACCCTTTATTTGAAATATAATCACTAAACAATTCATCTTCTTTGAGTAACCCTTTTACTTCCGCAAATTTTAATACATTTTCTATCGTTTGATTATCTTCACTTACAAGATAATCAATTGCTTGCTTAAGGCAAATCTTATCATTTCTATTATGAATAGAAAATTTTGTTATTCGTAGAAAATCATTAAATCTATTAGCCTCATATAATTCAATAATCTCCTCTAATATATCTAATCTGCGTAAAATCCTATCTCTATAAGAATTAGCTTCATATCTACCACTCATTCCATTTAATTTATATGACATGAGTGATTCCTTAGTGATTCTACATTTTTCGTAAGCTTCTTCCCATGACATATCTTCTAAAACACTATATATTGACTGATAAATTTCATTTCCGTTAATTTGATCTAACAGCTCAACTTTGTTATATGTCGGTTTTACCTCTAACGTTATTTCTCCCAAAGTCTTATTACAGTCTAAATTTCCCTTATCAATTTTTTTCTTTATCCCACTTATAAGCTTAGTTATCAAATCAGCATTATATAGATCATATAAGTCTTTAAAGCCAGTCATTTCAGCATTATATTTATGTGTTAGCCTTAACTCTTTTGTTTGTTTTCCATCAGAAAAATCCCAAGATTCAAAAATATTCTTCCCCTTTACACTTATAAAATCATTTATTTCAGTTCCATATAAAAATTTAATACTACCTTCTCTAATAGTACCATTTTCCATATTAGGTGCATTTATATCTTCTGAAGGTCTTTGCTCAATATCATCATCTCTAAACTTATTGGCTACTTCGATTACAACTCTTGGATTTCTTCGGTTTTGCGTCTTTACTATTTTAGTTAAATTATATTGATTTAAATTACCAACTCCGTCGTCATATATAGACTGCATTGAATCTCCAAAAAAACCAATTACATTTTTCTTATCGCTTTGCTCAAGATGCTTTAGTAAAATATCAGCAACTAAAGGACTTGTATCCTGATATTCATCAACAAAAATACAATCTGCAATATCCTTTAAAATGTCCGCTATTTTTTTATATTTCTCAAACATTTTCTCCGCAACAATCAAAATGTGATTATGGCTGATTTTAACTCTATTTTCTTCATTTGGCGTTACAGAATAATACTCATCATAATCTACATAAAGATTTTCGAAATATTCTTTAGAAATTAAATCCTCAGAAAAATCTTTTGGCTTTTTAAAGTTCTTTTCATTATCATCGTTAATAAGCTCAACTAAAATATTTTTTATTTCATTCTGATATTTTCTGATAAGAGACCATATAAACTCATGTATTGTTGAAACCCAAATATTCTCATTTTCTATTCTTGATAAAATTTCGGCAACTGCATTATTTGTATATGTAATGCATACTATCTTTATATCTGGTAATTCCTCTGTGAGTGCATTTATTAAGGAAATTAAGGAGTATGTTTTTCCACTACCTGCTCCACCTTCTAAAATAAAATTTTCACCATTTTTTATACATTCAAGAGCTTCTAATACTTCTTTTTCCAATGTTAGCGTATCCATAATAAGCCCTCCTCAATATAATGTGGAACTGCCCATTTTTCATCTTCTTCGCCATTCTCATTATCAAAATACAATAAGCTTGATGCAAATGCCGATTTCTTTTTCACATTATTCAAAGCAAAATTATAATAATCACCATTTTCTATTTCATCATTCGAAAAATCTTTTAAAGCTCCATATTGATAAAACCCTTCTTTGTTTTTTAATATAAAGTCTTTATTTAGTGCTATAAATGCATCTTCAAAACTACTCGCTTGATACTCACCATAAGATTCTGGTATTTGATAGGCCATTCTCATATTATCTTTAATTTTATCCTCAGCATTTTTCCCTACAAGTTCCTTAAATTTATTATTCGATGTATCAATTCCAGTATCTTTAAAAAATTCTTTTATTGATGCGTTACTTGTATGTGTTCCCTCATCGGGGTGACAACTCGTATATACAGTTCTTTCTTTTCCATTTTTATCTATTTTCTTTTCAGCTTTAACAGAGTCAATATCCGTAACAAACAAAACTTTTGTTCCTAAAAAGGAAAATAAAGGCATAAATATATGAGAATGCGCTCCAACTTCTATTATAGAAATATTCTGTGATAATAGTGGTATAATATCTGCTCTTGGCTTTTCTTTATTATCAATTTTATGCATCATCACTGGCATTAAAATTCGTTCGGTATCTCCTTCTATACAAATAGCTTTATCCGCAAAGAATAGTTCACTTCTATTCATTGTCAAATATTGTTTTACAAACTTAAATCCTTTCTGTTCATCTCCACCATACTCTTCTTTTAAAGAATTAAAGCTCTTAGCTATGACCGTATTCCCGTTTTTCTTCAAATATATAATGTCATCAAAGTTACATTCAGAAACTATATGTGATGAATGCGAAGTGATTAAAATCTGCAACTGCTTATTCTTTTCTTTCAACAACTTATTTCTATGTGCTTTGATATGAGATTTAATATTCCTTATAAATATATACTGTAACTGAGGGTGTGTATGTGCTTCAGGTTCTTCAATATATAAGAGATTTATATCTGCTGGTTGTTCAAACAATTCCTGTATATTGGTTTCAATCTCAAATAAAATACCAATTAAATTTAAATACCCCAATCCATTATATGTTTCTGGAAGCGAATAATCTCCCCCTTGTCTATAACTTAAGTTTGTATTATCTGACAATAAATTTTTCTCTGAAATAGATGACTCTATTGCTATATCAATTCCATTTTCTGCACCACCATAAGTTTTAATAACATCTATAACATCACTAAAAATACCATCAATGGGTTCTTCACCTTCACTTTTTTCTCCATTGTAAATCTTATATAATTCTTTATCGGCTTCCTCCAATTTTTCTTCAAGTCTTGTAAATACCGATTCACTTTCATCTTTTGCAGCTTTATAAGAACTGAAATATTTACCAGTTAAACCTGATAAAACATGATTACGATCATCATTAGAAACCGCTCGATCAGCTCTTATTCCTGCCACTTTAATGACTTTTTGAATATCTTTATTATCAATTTCTTCTGATCTATCTTGCGTTGTTTTGTTTGCTTCAACATCAAACCCTCTTGAATATTTTTTCGTTTCAAAGAAGTTTGCAAAATTCTTACTCATAAATTTGGAAAATGATTTAAAATCTTCAATATTTTTTTCACTAATAATGTTTTTTAATTCTATGATTTTTTTTGCAGCTATTACCGAAATAAATTCTAAAACTATTATGTTATTATCTGGATTTAAGTCCATCATGAATTTTTGAATATTCTCATATGAATCATTATCATTATACTCAATGAATAATTGCATATTAATAGTTTCTAATAATTGAACTTCATCCAGCTTTGTTATATCAAAACCAATTATTTTTTTATAGAGATCTTTCTGGCATTCTAAATTTATATCTTCCCAAAATAATTTAGATGAATTTAGCATTTTATCTAAAACAATAATAGATGATGTTTTTCCACAATTATTTTTACCTATAACTAGCGACAATTCATCTTTAAAATTTAACTCAAAATTTTTTAATAATCTAAAGTTTTTGACTTTCATCTTTTTTAAAATCATTTTAATACTCCTCTTTACCTTCTAAATCAAACTTTTCTTTTATATTTATTTTCCTAAAAATCCTTTGTCTACTTAGATCAACTTGTTGTTTTCGAGACGATTCTCACTACATCAACAACCTTATCAAAGCTCAAATCTCCAATATACTTATTTTCACCGAGATATACTACCCACAAGGATCTTAGGTATGAATCTTCTTTTATATCCTCAATTATTTCCTCATAGTCTTGCATTATCTCCCAGCTTCCTCTTTGGTTTGAGGTTCTTTCTATTGCTTCTTTTAAAATTTTATAATCTATCTCATCTTTTTTTAGTTTGTAGAGAGTGTATAGGTCATAAAAGTCTCTCATTCGTGTGGTTGTTATATTTCTTCTGATTATGGTTTCGTATTTTTCAGCTAAAATTGTTTCTAATGGATATGCCATTATTTTTATATCTTCTTGGCTAAAGATACAGGGATAAGTATATTCTATTTCCCTTGGTGTTATTGCATCACCCGTTGTTAGGTCAAGTTTCATAGAGTTTTTGGTCTTTCCAACATTTGCTATTAATGAAATTCTAAAGTTCTCGTACTCATCCTCTTCTCTAATATAACTTATGTCTTTTATTTCAAATTTTATTCCATCATCTACATTGATATCTATAATTTCATCTACGATTTCTTTTATTTTTTCTTCTTTTAGGGGTATGCCTTTTATAGTTGTGTCCATATCCATAGTTGTTCTATTTTCAATTCCAATTAAGGAAGATATTAAGAATCCTCCTTTTATTACAAAATTATTTTTGTAATTTGATTTAGATAGCCTTTCTAAAAATCTTTCAAAAAAATATATTTGCAAAACTTCTTGCGACTTCAGATTTTTCTTTATTGCCAGACTTCTTATCTTGCCCTTTATACTCTCGATATTAATCACGATAATACCTCCATATATTTCCTAATTTCATTTTCTATTTTAAATAGTCTACTGTATTTTATGAGTAGTCTTAGATTTTTATTTGGTGATTTAAAGTATCTTTTTAAGGCTTCTGTAAAAATCTGTTTATCTATTTTTTCGCTGTCGATTATGATGTCACAAATTGTTCGGTCTATATCATAAACTGGTATGAGATTGCCTTGCGGTGATTTTATTTCTGTCTTTCCTATTTCGTATAAATCTTTTTTTACATAGTGAACTTGTAGATCTTCGTACCTCTTTTTGATATGGCTGGCATTGTAGCCCTGGGGTACAGATATATGAAATACATTTGGGGTCCTATCTGATAGGCCATGTAGATATAGGGCTGTTTGATGGGAAAATATAATTCGATTACTATTGGATGATATTAAAACAAAATCGTCTATTACTTTTCCTTTTAATTGATATAGTCCTGGTCTTAATCTTTCTAATTGTCCGCTCTTTGTTAATTCTGATAGATTATGCCTAGTATATCCAAGTTCTTCTGCTTCTTTGTTGGTGATTACTAAATTTTCTTGTATATAATTTTTAAGTGTATGCATAGTCCGCCTCCTCTCGTTTACGCTTTTATTATATGTTATAAAAGCGAATATGTAAAGTTGGCTTGTGAATGTTTCATGTTTTGAAAAGGATGTAACGAATCCTTACTCCCTTTCTAAAATTATTCTTTCTTAACTCAATATTACTAATATTATTATAGTTACTCTCCGATATTCGGAGTTCTTGAATTCCGATTTTCGGAAGTCTGGACTTCTGCTTTTCGGAAATTAGATTTTGTATTATTCGTAATATTTAAAATTTATATGTACCAACTTTTTAGAAAAAAAGAGCAGCCTTTTAAGCTACTCTTGTAGAAAGTACAAAATGGGTTAATTATATTTTTTGTGTTTCCTCATACCAGTTGCAAAACTACTCTTACGTCCATATAGTTTTTTTGAGTCTTTTTGACGTATCCTTCTTCATCTTTATCGAAGACAAAATGCTTATAAAACTGCTTAAAATGCAGGATTTCTAAATTTACATCTTTTGTATCAACGCTATAGCTTCAACTTGTTCATCATTGTCCAAACTTATATTCAAGTCGTCGTCTATAATTGGGAGCTTGAAAGTAATTGATTTTAGCCATTGTCCGTTAGGTTGTTTTTCTTCATAAACTTGAATTTCAGAAATCAAAGCTGTAATTAACTGCCTACGCTCTACATCATTCATGACTTTATAGAGTTTATCAAAATAGATCAGAACCTTATATATGTTATCTCCTGTGAGTTTTTCAGCTTCAATAGTCTGTTTCTTTGCTTTCGCATCAATTAGTGATGATTCTAATTCATCTATTTTGTCATACATGCGATAAAGTCTATCGTCTAAATCCTGTTTTCTTCTCTTATAATGCTTATCTTCAACATCTAAATTATCTATTTCCTCAATTAGCTTAAACTTTGTAGAATGACTCTTCCTCAATTCCTTTTGGTAATTATCTATTTCTTTTTCTATTTCAGAGGTATCCACCTTCATGTTGATTTTTTCTTGCATCATAGAAGCAAATTTCGGATTACTTACTATCTTTACAATCACCTCTGCAACAGCATCATCTAACAATTCTTCTCTAATTTGCTTACGGAAAGTACACTTATGACCTCTTATCATCTGCCTATGTTTACAACCATAGTAATAAAAATCTTTATATTTTGTGCCATCTTTCTTTTTCTTGGTACACTTGTTTCCAAACATTCCCACTCCACATATCGGGCATTTTACAATTCCAGAAAGCAAGTGTGTGCGTGTATCTTTTCCTTTATTCACATGCTCATATTTCTTTGCTTGAGATTTTAGCTTAACCTGAGCAGCTTGCCAAACTTCATCGGAAACTATAGCTTCATGTATCCCTTCAGATATTAGATACTCATCTTGTTCAACCTGCTTATATTCATTTCTTGTACCATGAACTTTTTCTAAAGTTCTTCTTCCAAATGCTATTTTCCCATTATATACAGGATTCTTTAATATCTTTCTTATAAGACCTGCATCAAACAAAGGATTCTTACCATTCTGTCTTGGGATTTTTCTAATTCCATGATTCTCTAAGTATTTAGATAGCCCATTGGCGCCTATCGTAGTATTTACATACTGGTCGAAAATCGTTCTTATTGCAACTGCCTCTTCCTCATTTATAAACAGTTTGCCATCTTCAAGTTTATATCCATACGGAGCAAAGCCGCCATTCCATTTTCCTTCCCTTGCTTTCTGAATGCGACCTTCCATTGTTTGAATACGAATGTTTTCTCTTTCTATTTCAGCCACAGCTGATAAAACAGAAATCATTAGTTTCCCGGCATCTTTAGATGAATCAATGCTATCTTCAACGCAGATAAGATTAACTCCATAATCCTGCATTATCTGAAGTGTAGAAAGAACATCAGCGGCATTTCTTGCAAATCTTGATAACTTAAACACAAGAACAAAAGACACTCCATCTTTTCCAGATTTTATATCTTCCATCATTCGATTGAACTGTATTCTACCTTCAATAGACTTGCCAGACTTTCCGGCATCTTCATACTCTCCAACAATTTCATAATCGTTGTAAATAGCAAAAGCTTTCATTCGTGATTTTTGTGCCTCTAACGAATACCCTTCTATCTGTATTGACGTAGATACTCGTGTATAGAGGTATACTTTTATTTTTTCTTTTGACATAGCATTAACCTCAATATAACTTTTCTATATCATATATAAACTTTGATTTTTTAATTTAAGTTTGGACTATCATTTCAAGTATATTATAACACTTTTATTAGTCCGTCTCAATTTGTGTTTTTGCCTTGTCAAAACTATTTTTCATCTCTTGATTTTTTGCTGGCGTTGGATCGGGCAGATTATCTAAATCTAAAGCACCAGCATATTTTGCAATCAGATTTGCTATTAAATCAGCCAATCCATTCCAGTCATTGTCCAATATATACCTCCTCTCTCTAAAGTTTTATATCTAATAATTATTTGTTTAATTAAGTTTTACGACATTGACAAGTGCTTTGGATTAGCAACATAGGAATCTCACCTCCGCCTCTATTCCGGATGAGCCGGCTTCAACCTTAGAAGTATCATTATCCTCATTTTCTTCATAGCGGATAGGGTATCCCTCCCTATATTCAAACTCTTACTTATCGCTCTCTTTCTTCTCCCCTTGCTTTTAGCTTAGCAGTACTTATTATGCCGAATTATTCAGCAGAAAGATCTTGACGGATAGGTTATTACGCTCCAAAAATAATTAACGTCTTGTCTTGGTCTATTCAATTGTTAAGGTTCAAAATTTATCGAGAGCTATTAATCTTTTTAAAATTTGATCCTCAGAAAATATTTATCTTGACGAAACAAGATTCTATAAATTACTCTCTTATACTTAACAGTGAAAAGAAGTATTTCTTGGTAACCAATTTTGAAATAGAATTTGCTTATGTAAAAAGGTCCAATTCCCACTGCATGAGTAGCAGTGAAAATTAGACCCTCTTGGTAACTGTCATCTAAAAGTCTTCTAGCATTTCTTTAATTTTCTAATCGCCTTTTAAGTATCATATTTATATTTTTTTATCTCTGGCATACTTTTATACCTTTTTAGACTTAAAGTCTTTAATAATGCCTTTCCACCTCTTTTTACCTATAAAGATTCTCCTACATCATAGTTCATTTTTTTATTTCCTCCTTGATGTCTTAATTTATCTTTATCTTCTTTATACCATTTTATATTTAGAAATAAAAAATAGATGAGATTTTTTGGATTCTGTTATGAAAAATCTAAAACGAACCTAAATTTTATTATTCAGGTTCGTTTTGTTTTCTATATTGGCTAGGACTAAGTCCTGTGAAATCTTTGAATGCTCTGTTGAAGTTAGATGGATTCTGAAAGTTTAGATCATTGCTTATTTCTAGTATGGATTTATCTGTGTTTATAAGCAAATCTTCTGAATATATTAGTTTTAACCTTTGGATATACTTCATCGGTGTGTATTGGAAGGATCTTGTGAACTTTGTGTTTAGAGTAGATTTTGATATTTTAAATTTTTTCGCTAGATGATCTAAGTTTAGATTTTTATCCAGGTTTTCTTTCATATATTTCTCTACTTCTTCCATTAGTTTATCCCCTCCGGGCGTGAAATAATTGGTCTTACTTGGATTTATGCCAACTTTTCCTATTCTATATATGAGTTCCAAGGATTTTAATTTTATAAATAGCATATCCCTTTCTTTAAGTGCTTGAATTAATTCATTTGCAAGTTTTACCAAATCTTCGTTTTTAATGGCACATCCCATGTCTTTTACATTTTTAAATTTATATATAAATTCTCCAATGTATGGAAAGTATGCGGAGCTTTTCTCCAAGATTTTATCTGCTATTACTATGTTAAATGCAGTGGTTCGATGGCTTGTGGTGGAAGAAAATTTTGAAATTGGTATTGATCTTCCTACGAATATTTCGTTTGTAGTTATGAGGACCTTGGTATTATTTATGTAGGAGAAATAGTTGCCTTCATAGCAGTATCCTATCCTATAGCCTCTGTTCCCATCCGTCGAAGAATTATTAGCATTGTATTTCTTCTTTAGACTGATGTAGAGAACAAAGACTCCCGGGAATATTTCGTAAGAAGTCATCTTATTTTCAGGGCTTTCTAAGCCTATATAATTTATAATTCTAGGATCCTCTGTGGGAAATTCTTCGAACCCCCAGGATTTAAGTCTATTCTCTTTCATACAAACTCCACTATATTTTCTTTCGAATTTTTTCTAAATCCAATACACGATTGCAAATTAAACTTGCAAATTCAAAATCATGGGTAGATATAAAAATAATTTTATCTTTTGAATGTGACTTTAATAATTCTACAGTTTTAATCATATTTTTATAATCAAGCCCACTTGTAGGCTCGTCTAAAATAAAAATTTCTTTGTTACACAATAGTCCACAAACTATGGCAAGTCTTTGCTTTTGTCCCCCAGACAAAGTGTTAGGGTGGCTATTTTTATAATTATATAAGCCAAAATCATTTAGCAGTTCATTAATTAAATCATCTTTTACGTTCTTTATTCCTAATTTACATTCAGCAAAGACACTCTCAGCAAATAATTGATAATTTACGTCTTGCATAACCATATAAGATATTTGCTTTCTTGCTTTTTCATCAATTTCTTTAGATTTTAAAATAAACTCACCCTTATAATCAGTATAAAGTCCACAAAGAGTTCTTAAAAAAGTAGTTTTCCCTATGCCGTTAGATCCTAAAACAGCAATAATATCACCCTTGTTTGCAGAAAAACTAAGTCTATCTATAAGGCATTTATCTTTCCTATAAATTGAAACATTATTTACCTGTAAAAAAGACTTACCTATAATTGGTGATTTTTCTTTTATATTTAAACTAGGTTTCTTTCTTATTCTTAAACCCATAGTCTTAATTTCATCTTCAGATAAACTTAAAAAATCTTTATTGGAAAAAATTTTATCAATTTTCCCATTCTTCATATAAATAATTCTATCAACTAAATCCATCACATAATAGATTCTGTGTTCAGATATAATAACTGTTTTACCACTCTCTTTCAACATGGATAAGTGCTTTTTTAATATATCTATGGTCGGTATGTCCAAATTAGAAGAAGGCTCATCAAGTAAATAAATATCTGGATTTGTTGCATAAACTGATGCAAAAGCAATTTTTTGTTTCTCTCCTCCAGATAAATGGAAAATATTTCTACTTTTTAGATTATTTATTTCTAATTTCTTGCAGGTTTCATCTAATTTCTTTTCTAAAATTTCTCTTTCTATTCCTTGGTTTTCTAATGCGAATACAATTTCACTATTTGTATCCACATTAAAGAATTGGGTTCTAGGATTTTGAAAAACACTTCCGACATTTTTTGAAAGTTCAAACATTTGATAGTTAGATAATAATTTATCATTTATTTTTACATCACCATTTAAATCTCCTTCATAATAATATGGTATCAACTTATTTATAAGCCTTGTAATAGAGGTTTTGCCAGATCCAGAAGAACCACATATTAAAATAAACTCTCCTTTTTTTATTTCTAGATTTATATTATCTAAGCTAATATCCTTAGTGTTTCTATATTTGAAACAAACTTCATTTAACTTAATCATAAAAATACCTCAAATATATTGTAAATGCAGTAATTATTACTCCAATTATTATAGATAAATAATCTAAAATTCCAAAATTAATTCTTATAATTGAAGTTCGTTTATTTGGTGATTCAATTCCTCTTGTGATGGAAGCTATAGTTAATTCATCTGCTGCTTTTGCTGCCATAATTATCATAGGAGAATAAATGCATTCTACGGTTAAAGAAGGGTTTTTTATAAATCCCAAAAAAGATGGAGAAATTCCTCTAAACCTCATTGAATCTTTTATATAAAGCCAATCTTCTTTTATAGTTGGTATATACCTAAGCATTACTGCTAGGGGGATAGAAATTTTTTTAGAAACACCAACATAATCCATAGCAGATAAAAACTCCCCTACTTTCGTTGTGCTAAGTATTATCATAGAGAGCATACATACCGGATAAATTTTATTAACTAAACCCAAAAATGGCATAAATATGCTTCTAAAAGTATTACTTCCATATCTTACAATTAAAATACTAAGAAAATATACTAATAGATATATTAATATCCCAGTAAAAGCAATTTTGATTTTTCTATTTATAAGACTAAAAATAGCAATTAATGCTACAAAAGCTAATTCATATTCTATTGAGGGCAATATACTAGATATAATTATGCACAAAAATAGTAAAACTATTTTTGTGCATGGATTAATATGTGTATTCAATTCCCCTGAAATCATATAATACCCGCCTTTTCAAATTGCTTTTTTAAAAGTTTAGAACCTATAAAAGCACTAAATAAAGCAACTAAAAAAGTTCCAATCACAATAACATAAATCATCCAATCAGCAGCTGCTGCATTCATAGACTCTATATATGTTATATCTGTACCCTTTTCTATCATTGCATTTGACCAAGACTTAGGATCCATAAAATATACGACAAAAGTCCCTATATCTCCAAGTGCAAATACTCCAAAAGAAAGGATGTTTATTTTTTTACTTTTATATGCCTTGCTTCCTGCTATAAATTCAGCAATTATCCCCATAACTAAAGTTCCAAGACCCATAGCCCAATGCATGCCAGTTGCAAATCTCAAAATACAAATTATTATTGCCAAAATAGCAATAGTTCCTCTTTTAGCAACTTTCGAGATCAGAAACATAAATATTATTCCCGATAAAAGAGCACTACCCATTGGCTGATAAAAGGTTAATACAGGATTCATTCCAAAAGGCATTCCCCCAATCATATTAAATATAAAATAGAGAGCTGTAAAAACCCCTATAGTAATCAAATCCTTTGTTTTTAGACCATTCATATTATTTTTATTCATTTTTTCCTCCTTAATATATAAATTCTTCAGATTTTTTAGATGATTCAATCATCTTTTGGTAAGTTTTACTACTTTTTAAAAGTTCATCGTGTTTTCCAAAATCTTCTATCTTCCCATCTTTCATAACTATGATTTGGTCTACATTTCTGATTGATTTCATCCTATGGGAAACTATCATCACCGTCTTATTTTTAATTAATTTATTTAGAGATTCTTGGATATATTTTTCATTCTCCACATCAATTGATGCCGCAATTTCATCTAGTAGGATTATTTCTGCATCCTTTAAAAATGCTCTTGCTATGGATATTCTCTGTCTTTCTCCTCCAGATAAGTTAGATCCATTTTCGCCAATCTCCGTATCGTATCCATTCTCAAGTTTCTTTACAAATTCGTCACAGTTCGCTAGCCTTGCAGCTTCTAGCACTTCTTCATCACTTGCAGTAGGTCTGCCGAGCCTTATATTTTCCATTACAGAACCGTTAAATAGAATTACATCTTGGAACACCATGGAAATATGTTTAAATAAATCTTCTGTCCTCGCCTTATTTATCTCTTTTTTATCTATTAAGATTTCTCCTCTGTCATAATCATAGAGCCTTGCCACCAATTTTATTAGAGTGGACTTCCCGCAACCAGATGGACCAACAAGAGCAGTAGTTTTTCCCTGCAAAGCCTTGAATGAAATATTATCTATGACTTTTTTGTCATCGAGATAAGAAAATTCTACATTTTTTCCTTCTATATCAAATGATTTAAATTCTGTTTCTCTTCCCGGTTGGATTTCTTCTGATCTAAGTGCCTTTATCTTTTCTATTGGAGAATCCATGTACATTAACTCTCCATAAAATTGGTTAAAGGCAGCAACTCCATCAATTAATCTTGCTGAAGCAAATAGGTAGCCTGCAAAATACAAGATATTTATTTCTCCATTTATCAAGCTATTTAATCCAACATATATTGCAAGGGCTAGGGATAAGTTTGCCACAACTGTTGCAGAAACAATGGGGATAACTTGTCCCAGTTCTGACTTAATGTGTTTCTTTTCTAAGGACCTAACAAAGTCAATGCCACTTTTTTCCTTTTCTTCAGTCAAATTGTAGGATTTGATTTCAGTGGATAGATCTATTAGTTCTTGGAACATCTTCGAAGACTTTCTCTGTTCTTTGTAGTAGATCGCCGTCGCCTTCTTTTGGATTTTGGTGGAAGTCAAATTCAAAATAGCAGAAATATAAATTGGAGCTATAACTGCAAGACCAAGCTTTACATTTCCAATTAGCAACAAAATGGAAATAATAACTAGGTTTATTATAAAGCCATAAAAACCTGAAACTGCATGAGAAAGACCATGCTCCATTGCCTCTACATCCTTCATAATCGTTTGAGAAAAATCAGTTAAATCTCTTTTTGAATAGAAACTAAGGGGAAGATCTTTTATTATTTCAGAAAGTTCAATCCTTAAATTTGCAGATTCTTTATAGGTTTCATTATAGGTTGTAATGTAATCTTTATTTATTACGAAAATCATTATAAGAGCAATTACTATATATAAAACCACCAAAATCTTGAGATTAAACTTGCCTAGACCCAAGAGACCTTGCATGACATACATAAGAAGAAACATAGGAAGCATGTAGGACAGATTCTTTAAGGTAGAATATTTAATCGCAACGATGGTTCCTTCTGCACCTTTGTCCGTAAGTGCAAATCTATCTTTTAAATAGTTTTTCATAGATCAACCCTCCATTCATTTGCTTCATTGTACATTTCGATAAACTTCTTATACCTGCTGTCTTCCTTCATAAGTTCATCGTGGCTTCCTCTCTCTAGAATTTTTCCATCTTCAACCAGTAGAATTTCGTCCACTCCACGAATCGAAGAAAGCCTATGAGCAATCATAATTGTCGTCCTATCTTTTATGAGTTCCTTAAAGGCAATCTGTAATTCATATTCATTTTCTGGATCTGCAGCAGCAGAAGCTTCATCAAGGATAATTATCTTTGGATCTTTCAAAAATATTCTCGCAATGGAGATTCTCTGTTTCTCGCCACCAGATAGATTTATCCCTTCAGCACCTATTATCGCATCGTACTTGTCTTTGAACTTATCTATAAAGTCATCACAGCGGGCAAGCTTTAAGGCTTTGTAGACCTCTTCATCATCTGCATCTTTATTTGCGAGTTTTACATTTTCAAAAATCGAAATTCCTTGGAATAGTTTAGGATTTTGAAAAACTATACCGATATTTTTCATCAAGCTTTCTCCATCGTAGGAAGAAATATTTCTGTCGCCGATTAAAATTTCTCCAGAATCCACAGGATATAGTCCAGAGATTAACTTAGTAATGGTAGACTTACCAGATCCAGAGCTACCTACAAGAGCATATACTTTGTTCTCGTCAAGATTTAAAGAAAAATTATGTAAAATCTTATTCTTGTCATCGTATGAAAAATCAACATTTTTAAAGATTATATTCTTCTTTTGTAAATCTTTTTGTGTACCAAAAACTATTTCTTTTTCTTTCATCTCTGTGAACAGATTTTCAAGATTATCTACAGCAGAGTTAGCTTGAAAAACATACATGGAAACATACATAATCTTCATTAGATCTACGAAAAATAATCCCATAAATAAAGTGAAAAATAAAATTTTTGCTGACCAGATATTAGGATCTTGTCCTTTTGAAACCATAAATATCGCTAGAAAGACTGGCGTGATTATAAAAATATTTAAAAGCCATTGGAAAAGGACATAGGGAATCCTGCAGGACATCGAATATTTGTAGACCATGTCCTTATAGACCATGATTGAGTCGTAAAGTTTTGTAAAACCGATAAGTGGCGTGTTGAAGATCTTCACCACTGGCATTCCTCTTACATATTCCACAGCCCCAGCATTCATTTCATCTAGCTTCTCCATGTACTTCTTCATAAATGATTGGTCTCCTATCATTTTGTAGAGTAAGTACATACTGAGTAGAATGATGATTACAAAAAATATTCCAAGATAGATGTCAATTGCAAAGGTCAAGGCTATCATGAGTATAGGAGTTAAAGCTGCCATAGTTTGATCTGTTATGAGGTGGGCGACAATCATGTGTGTTTGTTCCACATTGTTGTCGATTATCTTTCTTACCTCACCAGAGTTATGGGTGTCAAAAAAAGTATTTGAAGCTCTAAGTAGGTGCCTAAGTCCTTTTTCACGAAGCCTAGTTTCAAGTCTAAATCCAGCTAAGTGACTCATCCATGTTCCACCAAAGTAGAAGATACTACAGCTGGCAAAGAGGACTAGAATTTTTATAGAGAAAATCTTAAGGTTTATTAAATCTTCTCCACAAAATACATCTCTAAGCAAAATCCAAATTAAATAATAAGCATAGAACTGTAGCAAATTCCCAACTACAGCTAGCATCGCCGCAAGTATTCCATGGATTTTTCTTTCAGGCATATAGGAAAATAATTTCTTATAAAGTTTCATATTAACCTTCTTTCTATGTGCTATTTGATAATCAATATCAATATATCATCTTTTTTTTTTATCGTCTAGTCGAAAAAAATTATTCTGTCATAAATTTTAAATAAAATATGATGGTCTTTAAATTTTTGTAAGAGACTGTGTAAAATGCCTTTCCCCTAGGGGAAAGAGATATGTGATCAATTTTTTACTATATGTGGACCACTTTCCGATAATAACTGTGGACCATTTTGGGGTTGACATTTACATCTAAAAGTCTTCTGGCTTTTCTTTAATTTTCTAATCGCCTTTAAAGTGTCATATTTATATTTTTTTATCTCTGGCATACTTTGATACCTTTTAGACTTAAAGTCTTTAATAGTACCTTTCCACCTCTTTTTTATCTATAAAGATTCTCCTACATCATAGTTCATTTTTTTATTTAAACCTTTCTGTGTTAGTTTATCTTTATCTCCTTCATACCAATTTAAGATTGTTGCATAGTGGTTTTGATAGGTCTTTCCACTGCTTTTCATGTATCTTGATAGTTTATTTATCATTATTTCTGTGTGTGAGTTTAGTTTTTCTTTTAGATTTTTATATTCTTCTTTGCTTAGCCTTACATTTTTGAATTCTCCATAAAAGATGGGGGTGGACTTTTTATCTTTTTATATCTCTCCCTCTCTCTCTTTATCTATCTCTATATCTTTCTCTATCTCTATCTCTTGTCGGACATGTGTTGGACTCATTAAGGACAATGTCCTCTGTTTATTTTGTCTGTATCTTCTTTTTTTCTCTGCCCATGCTGTTTCTGATCCGATTAAGTTTGGTATTTCTGTTAAATAGTATTCATCATTTTCTGTTACAACTTCTAGTAAGCCTTGATTGATTAAATAATTAACTGTAACCATTACATCATCGTCTGTTTCATCTATGGTTAGTGCTAACTCTTTTATAAAATCACTTTCTACTCCATCATAATAGAGTTTGCCCTCATCTTTTAGACTTAGTAATAAAAGTTTTAGATAGATTATCGTGTAGGTATCTCCTCCCGATATTCTTCTTAATCTTTTTATCCTTTTGTCTGTGAAAAATTCTTCTTTTAATTTTATCCAATAATATCTTTTGTTTATTGCCATTCTAATCCTCCTTGCAATAAAAAAAGAAGCAGATTTTTTCTCTACTTCTCCTTAAAATTTATTTTTCATTATTCACAAATTTTTTTATAATTTTCTAGCTAAAAATACTAGATGATCTTCCTCGTCCAGATGGTATTCGCATTTAAATCCTATCTTATTCAATGTTTCTGTGAGATATTCGGGAGAATAAACTTCAAAATCTAGCATATCCGCCCATTTTTTTATATTTTTATGTTCTCTATATGCTCCTTCGTTGCATATTAGAAACTGACCGTCCTTAATTAGTACACGATGAATTTCCCTAAAAGATACTTCTATATTCTTCCAAAAATAAATGGTTTCAAAGGCAGTTACTATATCTATGGATTCATCTTCAAAAGGTAACTTAGCCACGTCTGCTTCAATAATTTTACACCTGCCATCTCTTATAGCTTCGCTATTTACTGAACTTGCTATATCTACACTTGTTTTAGAGTAGTCCATTCCATATACTTTTTTAGCCTTTGTTAAGAAGTATTGAACATTACGTCCACCACCACATCCTAGATCTAAAACTACATCCGAGGTTTTAATATGCAGAAAGGATCTGCCCCATTTCGCCAATTTTTCGTGGCCAACGTTCATTCCTTTCACCATGAAACGACCACCGAAATTATTTTTAGGATTTTTTACATTTTCAAAAAATTTTTTTAACATTTTCATCTCCTGTTGATAACAATTATCAGTGTCATTCTATCATAAATTTTACATTTATTCAATTTTATATCCTATCTACATTGATGTATTCAAGAATTTCGATAATCGAAATTCTTGATTTCCGATTTTCGGAATTCTGGACTTCTGCTTTTCAGAAGTCTTGTTATTTTGGGTATCTAAGGGTGTAACTTTTCGTTACTCCCTTAGATTTCTCTGGTCATATCTTTTTTGTTTGGTTTTACTTTTTCTTTTACTTTCCTTTTGACTTTTTCTTTTGTCTTATCCTTGTTCTTGGATAGGTCTTTGTATTTCGTTATTTGTTTTAGGATACTTTCTTTTTCTTTTTTATTTTCTTTGGCTATGACTTGCTTAAAAGCATATTCCATTACTTTTATGTCTTTGGCTTGGAAGAATATTTCATAGTTATTGCTTTCTTTGTTTTTCATTACTGAGAAACTTACTCCAAGTTTATTTAGTTCTTTTTTTAAGTCTTTGAGGTCGCATTGATCTATGCTTATATTTTCTAGTTGTCCTTTCTTGTAGAGGTCTTTTATTTTCATTTCATCGCCCATAAGACTTTTTAGGTTGCCATTTGCTTTTTCTAAAGTTTCATTCATCTTTTTTCTTATTTCTTTGTCTAAGTTGATTGATTCTTTTGCTGCCTTTATTGTGTATGTTATTATGGTTTGTGCTGCTTGACCAGCTTCTTTGCTTATTTCTTCGTTTATCATGTTTTCTCTCCTTTGTTTGAATTAAAAAAAGGGAAGTATAGGCTTTAATTTTTCTATACTTCCCTTTGATTGTTTTTATTTTATTGTTCTTGGTGGTGGAATGCTTTATTTTGATGTTTTTATAGCTTACTTAGGTATTTGTACCTTTTATACTTTAAAATAGCTTACAATGCCTTTCCACCTTTAGTAGTTTATGTGCGTTCTTTTGTCTGATAGATAGTTTTTCATGTTGGAATATATAATCTGTATTTCTTCATTGTTCATCGCTTTTATTTCTTCTGTGCTTTTATAGGTTTTGTATGTTCCATCTTGATCTGCTTTTATGAGTTCATCTATTAGCTCTTGCCTTTTATTCATCTCTATTACCTCCTAGATCTGCCTTTATTTTCTTGGTCATATTATAGCTTGGATAAGATATTTTTACCAGGTCTTATCTTTCTTGATCCATTTTCTTGTTTTTCATCATTTCTCTGTATTCATTGTCTTTATTAACTTGGTCTTGGAATTTTTTAATCTGTGCTATTACACTTGGTTTTTCACCTTGTTTTATTAACTTATCTATTTCTATGGATAAGTCTATCCCTAATTCTTTGTTTACAAAATCTACTGAATATTTTATATGATTAATTTCCTGGTATTCATCTTTTATCTTGTCTTTTTCTCTATTTATTTCTTCAAGATTTGCCATTAAAAGATTTTTTTCTTCATTCCATTTTTTAGGACTTAGTTTTTCCTTATCTGATAGGAGTTTTTTTAATTTCTCGCTTACTACCTTATATTGGTCTATATCTTTCTTATGTTTGTTATAGAATGTGTCTTTGGTGAATAAATTTTTCTTTTGATATTCTTCATACACTTCTTTTTTGACTTTGTAGATTTCATAGTATAAAATTTTCTTTTCTACATCTTCCATTTCTTTATGGATTGTCTTTGCTTTTTTATTTAGTTTGTAACTATTGGACTTTAAAGTTTCTATTTTTGTTTGTAACTGACCTATCGTTTCTATATTATTTTTTCTTAAATAACTATATGCACTTGTTAGCTTTTTGAAGTCATATTTTTCTTTATTAGTTTTGGCATATCCTTTTAGATATTTACTTTTTTCTTTTTGAATTTCTGAATAAGTTAATAGATAATTTGTTAGATTAAAAAGTTTAGGGTTGTCTATTACCTTATCTCTTTCTATATCCTTGAATTTTTCATAAGCAGTAGATAAGTTATCTAATAGATTTCCTATCCAACCCTTTAATGTTTTTATCTCTTCTTTTATTGTTTTTACAAGGTCATTATATTTTCTTATTTCTCTATTATAGTTTCCCTTGTCAGTTTCTATTCCCTTTCTTTCCATTGCACTTGCTGCTGATCCTAAATGGATTGTCGGTAGATAATCTGAATTTTGTCTTTTAAAACTCCTATGGTCCACTCTTTTTTCTATTTTGTTTTTTGCTAGATATTCATTGCAAAGGTCTGAAAAATTTTCTCTCCATTTTTCTACATTGCCTTTATCGTTCCAGCTTGTTAGTTCTACTTTTCTTGTTTTAGGTTTTCCATTTTTGTTTAATACTTTTTCTCCATTTTCATCTAGGATATATTCTTTTTTTGACTTTGCTAAGAACTCTCCTTTTTCGTTTATGGGTCGCATTATGGTCATTATATGACAATGAATATTTCCATTTTTATCTTGACTCTCATCATGAATTGCATAATCTACTATCATTCCTTGTGATGTTAGATTTTCTTTTATAAATCTTTCAACCAGGTTTTTATTTTCACTTAAAGTTAATTCTTTTGGTAGTCCTATTATGAATTGTCTTGCTAGTTGTGCATTAGAATTTTTTTCTGCCATTTCTACTTTATTCCATAAGGTAGATCTATCCTTAAATTCTTTTGGTATATGATCAGGCAATATTATATTTTTTACTAATACTTTTTCTTTTCTTGTATAATCATGGGTTACTCCATCCCATTCATTTTTTATTTTTTCTCCACTTATATATGCTGCACTTGCTACTGCACTTTTGCCTTTTCCTCTTGATATTATGTTTACTGAAAAATGAAAACTGTCTGCCATTTTTATCACTTCCTTTCTTTTTTGTTGTTTTAGGTGGAGGCTTAATAGATTTTTTATAGCCTCTTTGTGAATGAGCGTTTTGAAATGATAGAATTAAAAAAGCCGACTACTGAATTAATTTTTGTTGTTTCAGTATGTCGGCTTAATTGTTACTTTCATTTCAAATTTTAAAAGTCAAGGGCGAGCCTTAGCGAGTCTATTTACCCTTGACTTTTAAAAAGCAAATGGTTGTTGGTCGCTGCAAGGGTTTGGCTCTAAAGGCACGCAAGCACCCTTTAGGGTGTATAATTGCGCCCTTAGAAATCTAAGGGAGATTTGATTATTTTATTTTTCTTAATTTTCTCTCATTATTCTTAGTGTTTCTTTAAATTCTTTTGTCTTTGTTGCTTCTTCTAGTAGGATTTTTATTTCTTCATCTGTTAGTTCTTCTGCATTTTCTATAAGGCTTTCTAAAATTGCTCCTCTTGTTATTAGCCTATGAGTTCTTTCTTTTCTTCTTTTTTCTATGTCTTGTTTTAATATCTTCTTTTCTTGATTTTTTAGTTGCCTTAATCTTTCCTCTGTATCATCAATTTTATCTTTTATTTCTTTTGACTCTTGTCTTATTTGTTCTAATTTTTTCATACTTATATCCTTTCTTGTAATAAAAAAACGACTAGATTTTTACTTTTCTAATCGTCTTTTTCTAAATGTTATACATTTCTATATTACATTTTTATTTTACGTTTTTTATATATCTTTCCATGTAATCCCAGTCTTAATTGTTATAACTTTTTGTTGATTTTTTTTATCATATTTTTCTCACAAAGATAAAAGATGTAGGCTATTAGTAGATAAATTCTTCTGCCATTTTTATTTATATTATTAGAACCCCACTCAATTTTAAAGCCCATTTCTGTGATTTTTTTTCAAGCCTCTTGTAAATTATCAACCCTACATGATATGTGACTCAATTTTAACATTTATTTTATCTCCTTATTATATTTTCCAATTTTCTACTTTACCCCTGATTCTCATAAAACTTCTATATAGTCCTTCTTCTTTTATTAAATCTCTGTGTTTTCCTCTTTGAACAATTTCCCCATCGTCCAATACAAGTATTTGGTCTGCTTCCTCTATTGTTACAATTCTATGGGCAATAATAATTACAGTTTTTCCTTTACTTAAATTAGATATGGCTCTTTGTATTAAATATTCATTTTCTGGATCTATGCTAGATGTCGCTTCATCTAATATGATTATAGGAGCATCTTTTAGCATAGCCCTAGCTATAGATATTCTCTGTTTTTCTCCTCCTGATAAGGCTTCACCACCTTCACCAACAATTGTCCTATAGCCGTTCGGTAATTTCATAATAAAGTCATGGCACTGAGCTTTTTTAGCTGCATTAATTACTTCTTCTTTGCTAGCATTAGGCTTTCCAAATTTTATATTATTTTCGATTGTATCATTAAATAGATATACTTTTTGAAATACTGTGCTTATATTAGAAAGTAGACTGGATAAGGTTAAGTCCCTTATATCTACATCTCCAATTTTTATACTACCTTCCTTTACATCATAAAAACGTGAAATAAGATTACATATTGTCGTTTTACCTGAACCTGATGGGCCGACTATAGCTGTTATTGTTTTTTCTGGAATTTCAAAGGAAACATCTTTTATAATAGGTGTCTTATCGTATGAAAAACTTACTCTATCAAAGATAATATTATGATTTTTTAAGAGCAAATCTTTTCCATTTTCATCTAAAAAATTTGTTCTCTTCATTTTGTCCAAATCATCCAATGTTTTATCCAAAATCTCTAACACATGGGTTGCCGAGTTTACATTTTCTACAGAAGCAAACATAATAAAGGAAAATATAAACACAGCAATCATAATAGGCATTTCTATTTGAGCCTTTATAGTCATAATTCCAGCAAATATAACAATTAAAATTGATGCTAGTTTCAACGAAAATAGATGTAAGCAGTTGAAGGGTGTGTACTGACTTTCAATTTTAATATTAGTCTGTTTGCTACTTAAAATAGCCTCATTAAAATTCTTAAGACGAGCATCATCTTTATTAAAAGCCCTAATTGTTGGAAGTCCCATTACAAGCTCCATTGTGGCTTCCACCAAATTATTTTGAGCCTTATGGTAAGGAATAGAGTTTTTTTCAGAAAACCTGCCAAGCAGTGCTAGGAATATATATGAAGTCAATACCCCCGAAACAGCTATTATCCCTAATTTCCAAGACAAAAAGGAGATACTAAGTATCATGACAGCTGCCATTATATAGCCATTAATCACAATATCTATCATTTTCATGGCATAATTTTCAAAAAAAGATAAATCCGTAGTTACAGCACTAGTAAGTTCTCCTGGGTTGTTTTCTTGAAAAAATCCAAGTGCTACTCTTTTTAGTATATCACCGATTTGAATTCTTTGGTCAGCGGTTACTTCATAGCCTATACTTTCTTGATTTACAGCCTTAAGGTAGGAGGTGGCATATCTTCCCAGAACAAATATAATCATTAATATTGTGACTATAAGTATTTCTTTCTTTCCATAATTACCTTCATCAAAATAGTTCTTAAGAATGAGGTTGAATACGTATACCGATAACATAATAGGCATAGAAATAAAAACAGAGTTTAAAAATGAATAGACAAAACCTTTTCTCATTCTTTTTTTATATTTTTTGGCCCATTTTAAAATTCTACCTGTAGTTTTAAACATAGCTCTCTCCTCCTGTATTAAAAACAGTAGACTTTGTTTTTGCTCCTATATGGGATAACCACATATCTTTATATAGGCTAGATCGTTTAAGAAGTTCGTCATGACTTCCTACGTCTAATATTTTCTTGTTGTTTAACAAAACTATTTTATTTGCATCTTTTACAGTAGACAATCGATGAGCTACTACTATCAATGTTTTGTTTTTTGTTAAAAGTTTAATTGCTTCTTGTATTTTTTCTTCATTGTCTGGATCTATAAATGCTGTAGCTTCATCAAGTAGGATTATAGGTGAATCCTTTAACATCATTCGAGCTATAGAAAGTCTTTGCCTTTGTCCTCCCGATAGTTTACTTCCAAGGCTTCCTACATTTGAATTGTATCCATCTTCAAGTTCCATAATAAAATCATGACAAGCGCAGATTTTTGACACCTCTATTACTTCTTCATCACTTGCATTAGAATTTCCCATTCGTATGTTTTCCATGATGCTTTCGTTAAATAAGAAGTTATCCTGAGATACATAGCCAAGCAAATCATTAAGCTGTTTCAATGGTATATTTTTGATATTTTTCCCACCTATTGTTATTTCGCCTTTATCTATATCCCAATATCTTAAAATAAGTTTAACAATAGTGGATTTTCCTGATCCAGATGGTCCAACAATGGCTGTAAAAGAATTTTCAGCTATATCTAAGTTTATGTTATCTAAGACTGTATTTTCATCATCATAAGAAAAAGATACATCTTTAAATTTTATGTTCATTGTATCTACATCAACTTCTCTATCAGTGGAAATAAGGTTGGGTATTTGTAAAATTTCATTTATATCCTTTATTGCATATTCTATACTTTTTAACAGATTTACATAGTTTGTAAACTGTGTAAGAGGACTAACTATCCCTAGGGAAAGCATTAAGCATATGCAAAAGTCAGCTGGAGTTAAAGATCCTTTTAAATATAAAATCATTCCTACTGGTAAGGTCCCTAGAAATGTTGATGGTAACACAGAGCTTGCAAAATTCATAATATTCCATGTTGATTTAAACCAATTTAAAGTATGTTCCTTATATCCATTTACAGCGTCCTTATATTTCTGGTAGGATTGGCTATCCTGATTAAAGGTTTTTATTACTTCAATACCACTAATGTATTCTACAATCGTAGAATTCATGTATTTATTTGACTTCATCTGAGCCTCATAAAGTTCATTAAAGTTTCCCATGAGTTTTTTATATGCAATTAGAGCCAAAGGAACCGTAAGAAGCATCGCCAGTGTCATTTCCCAGCTTATGAATAACATGAAGATTGCAATAGCCACTGATAAAAATAAAGCAGATATACATTCTGGTATGATATGGGCGAGAGGCAGTTCAATTGTTTCAACCCTATCTACAATAATCGACTTATACTCCCCTATTGTCTTTTTTGACGCATTTCCCATAGAAATATTAAGTAATTTTTCACCTAATCTTTCTCGAATACTTCTTAAAATTGTATAAGCAGATATATGTGATAATGATGTTGATATTCCATGGCAAATATACCTTACTGCATATGATATGATTGCAATAGCTCCATAATATACGACACATTCTATATTTGCCTTCTGCTCCATAAATGCTACAATTAGCCTATATACCGCCCAATAAGGTATAATACTAGAAAACACACCAATAATTGCCATAATTACTGACAAAATTAACTTATCTTTGCAATTCGATGCAAATTCAAAAATTGTTTTTATCCAATTATTATTCAACAGAACCACCATCCTATTCTATTTATTAATACTCCTATATTGTTTCACCATGTAACTAGTCCTACTTTATTTTTAATATATTTTAATATATTAAAAATAATATTAAATTATACTTTTATAGCCTTTTATATTTGATTATCACAAAAATAATCTTTTAATTTCTCATTTCCCTTATTGTTTAAAAAATAGGAGTCTTTAATTTCTCCATCTTCCAGATGTATAATATAATCACAAGTTTCTAAAATCAGCTCATAATCATGAGTTACAATAATTTTAGTTACATCGTCTGAAAGTTCCTTTACAAAATTTGAAAACTCAAGCATATTGTCCCTATCAAGTCCTGAAGTAGGCTCATCAAAGATTAAAACTTCCCTTTTAGAGACTAATGCTGTAATTATAGCAAGTCTTTGTTTTTCTCCTCCTGATAAAGTCATAGGATGGGAATCAAATTTACTCTTTAAATTAAATTTATCCAATATTTCATTTATCTTACTATCATCAATTTTATCTGTTGAAATTCGTATCTCCTCATTTACGCTTTCCGTAAATAGTTGATGATTAACGTCTTGCATTACTAAAAATGACTTTTTAAGCATTTCTTTATTTGTATGTGTTTTCCCATCAATCACAGTTTTTCCATTAAACTTTCTTTCTAAACCGCATAGACACCTTGAAAAAGTGGTTTTCCCTGAGCCATTATTGCCAATTATTGCAATTGTATGATTTTTGGGAATTACACAATTTTTTATATTTAGAATTTGTTTATCTTTATAATGAGAAAAAAAATAGTTTTCTATGCTTATAAAATTTTTCCCAACTGCAATTTTATTTTTGTTTTCTTTACACATTGTAATATTTCTTGTTCTTAATCCTAATGCCCCATAATCAGATTCATCAATATTCTTAAAGGAAATAGCTGAATAAGTTTTTTTAACCTCTCCATTTTCTAAAAAAATTACTTCATCTATCAAATCCATCAAATAATAAATTCTATGCTCAGCTATAATTATTGTTTTATTTTGTTTTTTCCAATATTTGATAATTTCACTTAGTTTTTTTATAGCACATTTATCTAGATTAGACGAAGGCTCATCCATTACTATAATATCTGGATTGCTTACTGCTAGTGAAGCACACGCTATTAACTGTTTTTCTCCTCCTGATAAATTAAATATATCTTTATCTAATAGGTGGTCTATTTTGAATTTGGCAATTACATTTTCTAAATTTTTACATATTGTTTTTTTATCAACTCCCTGATTTTCTAAGTTAAATAATAATTCACTAGTTGTATCTATATTGTAAAACTGGCTTCTGGGATTTTGAAATACAGTACCTACTTTTTTTGATAATTCATACATAGGAATATTCTCAATATTTTCGCCATATATTTTACATTCCCCATGAAGATCGCCTTTATAAAAAATAGGAATTAAGCGATTTATAGTTCTTATAATTGAAGTTTTCCCGCAACCACTTTTTCCGCACAAAAGGTAAACTTTTCCTTTTTCAAAATCTAAATTGATATTTTTGATAGCATCTACTTTATCATTTTGGTATTTGAAACTTACATCATCTAACTTAATCATAGCTTCACCTTATCAAAGAAATAAATAGCCCAACATAATATACAGGAAGTTATAAAGACGACATCTAAAAACTTAATCTTTATATCAAAATAATTAGTTCTTTTTATTGGATTATCAATTCCACGAGTCAATGAAGCTGCTATTAACTCATCACCTATTGTAATAGTTGATACTATAAATGGAATAATTCTATACTCAAACATTTTTACAGGACCATTTTTCCATGAAATAGCTCTCATAATCATCGCATCTTGGATATAAGAATATTCTTCTTTCATTGTTGGGAACATACGTAATAGCACAGAAAGTGGTATAATTAAAGTTTTAGGAACTTTTAATTTCTCCATGGCTAAAATAAATTCACTGACCTTTGTTGTAACAAATAAATAATATGCCATTATAAAACCTGGTAACATATGCGTAAATATTCCTACCATAGCACCTAATATGAAATTCAATGTTCCTTTAATATTATTACTTAAATTACTATCTATAAAAAATAGCAAACTATATAAAAAAAGTAACTTTACAAAAAGTGTTACCTTACCATCAATAAATAGCAAGACTATGGGGGTCAGTGACAAAAATATTCTCACATAGAACATATTGCCCTGAGTCCCTCCACTAACTAAAATGGTACTAATAGTAAGCACCAATAAAATTTTTGTCCTTGGATCTAATTGAAATATTTTTTTTTGATTGATATTCATAATTTTATTTTATTCCAATTCTCATGAAATGTTTCTTAAATATGCGCACACCTAATTTTGCTCCGATGAGTCCTGAAATGAAAGTAATAATAATTATAACTGGTAATGTCCATGTTGGGGTTAGAGACATTAAAGTATCTACATAATCTTTTCCATAAGTTTCTAATTGAGAAGCAAAAAAATTTGTTCTATCTATATACATTCTTAAGCTAAACCCTACACTCCATAAGGAAAAAATTGCATAGCCCAATATTGATCTTTTTAAATCTTTATATCCTCCTGATTTCATAACTAAATCAGCCAATAGACCAAAAACAATCCCAAATAAAAGTACAATTACCCCACTACCCATAAGGGAAAATACTAATCCTGATAAAACTCCCATTAATGATACCATTCCAAATTTATCTACTTTTGAAATATATAAGATACATGGTATTGCGCCAAATATAGCCATTACCCCTCCTAAGAAAGGAATAATGATTGGTAAATATCCCAACATCATAGACGCAAATATTACTACTAAATATAAAGCAGTAAATATTCCAACTGTCATTAAATCTTTAACTTGTAATTTTTTATTCATTTTTTCTTCAATCCTTTCACAATAATAAATTTAACCCGATTTTTCAGAATGGTTTAAATCAAAGAGCTTATAGCATGCTTTCTCTAAACCATCAATTCTTCTTTTCCTCAAATTTGTTTCAATCGTATATCCCAATACATGTGAAAATATCGTTGAAACAAAATAAAATATCGCTCCACTTCTTAATGCAAAGACTGATTTTAATGATATGCACTCTGCACCAGATAAATCTGCACGGATAATTAAGTTGTCTAAAAATCTGTAGATTAAATAATATCCATATACTGTAAGTGCAGCAGATATAGCAGAAAAAACTATGGAGAAAACCCCAAGATATTTTATCCTCTACATAAGCAAATAGTTTTTATAAATCTTCATAATCATCCGCCTTTCTTTAATATCCCTTTTAGATATAAGTTCGCTTAGTTGATAATAAATATCATTGCATTTTTATTATACATCAGTTATAATTACTAATACAATAGCTTGTTGAATTTAAGGCTAAATGGAATATTGTCTAAAAGGGATAGGTGTGTTATGACTTATTATGATTTTGTAAAAGAATATATGAAAGTAGATGAATGTAAAAATAATAAGAAATACTCAAGTGCAGGGCATACATTTTGTTGGAGTAGAGAAGATTTAACTTATGCAGAAGGGCTTTATTGGTTCTATGAAGGTGATGGATTTATTATTGGTATACATGATTTTTATATCAGTGAAGAAGTAGTTCAAAACAATACTTATAGTATGTCGGACTATGTTTCTATATACACTAGCTACATAGTAAGTGCAAACGGTGAAAAATTTAATCCTTATCAAACACTTACTGCAAACTCCTTATGTACTTTTGATTTTGATAATATAAAAGATGACTTTCTGTTTTTATTACACGAGAATTCAAATTATCTTTCTGTTTCTATAGGTTTTAAAAAAGAGCTTTTGGAAAACCACCTATCAGCCATTAATATTGATCCGGAATCATTTTATAGGGCTTTACTTCAAACTAATCAAATAATACTTACAAAGTCTTTAGAAAAAGTGGCAATGGAAATATTAAATTGTAAGATGGATGCTCCAGCCGCTGATTTTTTCTTTAAAGCCAAAGCAAATGAATGGGTAAGTATAGTAATAGATACCTACTTAAATAGGAAAAAATATAAAATTGAATCTGATGATAATAAAGCACTTGAAGATGTAGCCAGATTTTTAGATGATCATTTCGCCATGAATGTAAACCAGGAAACACTTGAAAAAATATCTACAATGAGCGGGACTAAATTAAAAAATCTATTCAAAGAAAAATATGGTCAAAGCATTACAGAATATACTCAAAGAAAAAGAATGAACGTGGCTGAGACTCTTCTCTTAAATACCAAACTTCCTATAAAGGAAATAGCTCAATCTGTTGGATACGCATCCCATAGCAAATTTTCTATTTATTACAAAAGATACAAAGGGAAACTTCCTAGTGAAGTCCGTAGTTTAGCTTGCGAACATCACAATTTAAATTGTGATTGCTGTGATTAAACTAATTTTTTTATACGCCTTTATCTTATATGAATTTGCATGTATAGATATTTGTATAGGAATGGTTCTTGTCTTGTTTTTTAGATATGCTCACATATTAGATTGAAGTTTCTTTCGCTTATATTTCCCTCTAACCTATCTTCATATAACTGTTCATGGCTTATATCTATTTCTGATAATTGGTTTTTTTAAGCTACAGCCCCTTAAAACAAATAGCCAAGAAGTCGAATTGAACATTATAAGTTGTGAATTTCTAGTTAAACCAAAACGGTCAGTAAATATGCCAAAATTAGGCTCACGAAAAAGAAGATTATAATTTTTGCAATCTGACTTTTCCCATTAAATCCAAAATTATCATACCCCTTAGCACCAACCGTCTCTGGGTAAACTTTAGTCGGCAATTTTAACTTGGTAAGCATGAGATAATCAAAAAAGATAATATCAAAAAGCTTATATCCTTCAAATAGTATTAAAAATCTAACAAAGGCTTGCTGAAAAGTTAAACTAAATTTTACTGTATCAACAATTGCCCAGACTAGAACGGCTATAATGGCTAGCAATCCAAGTATCATGATAAGTCCGCCGATTATATTGACCCAAATCGGTTTATCTGGCAACTTACTCATCATAACTTTGATATCATCAGGTGCGCCGAAATGCTTCGAGCCAAATTTCGGTATAATAAGTATTAAATTTACCATCATAATTGATGCTGTTAAGCAGATAATGACTAACATAATAAGTGTTTTCATCAATTTAGTTTACCTCCTCTCTCAACGTATAGGTCATTACACAAATGGAAAAATATTGTCTTAGTTGTGTCAACTAAGTTGGTGCAAATCTTCTTAGTATAATTCTACTTGATAATCAATACTCGATGCAAGTTCTTTCTTTTCTTCTTTTCTCCATGTCTTGTTTCAATATCTTCTTTTCTTGATTTTTTAGTTGCCTTAACCTTTCTTCTGTATGGTCAATTTTATCTTTTATTTCTTTTGATTCTTATCTTATTTGCTATAATTTTTTCATACTTATCTCCTTTCTTTAAAATTAAAAAGACGACAGAATTATTACTTTCTATCGTCTTGTATCTTTGGTATTCAGTTTTATTTAGCTCGACAAACTGGTATTTGTTAATTAGTAAATCTTAACAAATACCCATTGGGATCTTGAATTAAAAACTCTATTTGCATTTCTTCTATTTCATTAACTTGATATGTGTTTCTGGTTAGTTCTCTGTATAATTCTATATTCAAATTATTCACTAATTGATACAGTTCTTCAATATCATCGACAGCTATTGAAAAATTTATTCCTCTTCCTAAAGGATATACTAGCTCACCTATATTCCAACCATCATCATGAATTTGTTCGAACATAAACTGACTATCTTGAAAAGACATGAAAACGAATTTATCTTCAGCACGTTCATATTCAATTTTAAATCCTAATTCACTATAAAATTTTTTAGTCAGATTAATATCAAAAACTGATAATTCAGGAATCATCCTACTAAAATCCATATTCCCTCCTTGACAAATACTAATTTATCCAAACCGCTTTATTTTTATCATTTATCAATTCAATAAACTCTATCACAGTTACTCCTACCATCGGAAGTCCGTAAGGACTAAATAGGAAACCAACAACCAATCCAGAAATACCTATTCCGACTTCTCCTTGAATAAAAGAAGCTAACGCCCAAAATAAGCAGAACACCATAATGATATACAACAACGCCGTTCCAATACCAAGTAGGAATGTCATAAATACAGATAGTCATAGGCTGCCATTTTTTTCTATCAAATCATTTTGAAGTGTCTCAAAGCATCCATGATGGCTTCTTCTTTTTCAGGTGTACACTGTGGAATAATTTGTTTCTCCTTTTTAGACTTGTTGTAATGTTCTCGTAATTCTATTCCACATTTCCTTTTTATCTGTGCAATATATAATGTTGGAACTTTTAATTGAAATTTATTCCAAACATATTCTTTGATTTGAGCATATGTTGCTTTGCTCTCCGCACTTGTCAAATCCATCTCATCCAACTCAATTTCAACACTTATGTGCTTATCGACATCGAGTTTGGACAAAAGTGCTACCGTCTCCACATGAGATGTTTTTGGGAATTGGTCGACTATTTCTATTTCTTCTATGTTATAGCCTCTATCACCAAAGACGCCAAGGTCACGGACAAGGGTTACGGGGTTACAGGATATATAGAGGAATTTTTCCGGATCGAAGTCTATTATTTTTTCGATTGCTTTTGGATTTATTCCCTCTCTCGGTGGGTCTAGGACTATTAGGTCTGGATTTTTTTCTAGGTCATCTAAAACTTTTAGGACATCTTCTGCTATAAATTCTACATTTTCTATTTTATTTAGGACTGCATTTTCTCTTGCTGCCTTGACTGCTTCTTCTACTATTTCTACTCCAATGACTTTTTTTGCTGATGCTGCCAAAACCTGACTTATTGTTCCCGTTCCTGAATAGAGGTCAAAAACAAGTTTATCTTTTGCGTCAATTTTTTCTCTCGCCATTTTATATAGAACTTCAGCTGATCTCGTGTTTGTTTGAAAAAATGAGAAGGGACTTATTTTAAATTTGAGTCCAAGGACTTCTTCTTCTATGTGGTCCTTTCCGTAGATCAAATTTATTTCTTCTGGCACAATTGCATCTGATAGGGCATCATTTTTTACATGAAAAATACTAAGGATTTGACCTTCAAGGTCTAAATCCAAAAGAAATTTTATAAAGGCATCTCTATCAAGTTCACTTTGAGTGGATGTTGCAAGCAAAACCATAATCTCAGAAGTTTTTGTCGCCTTTCTTATTAAAAGATGACGCAAAAATCCTTCATGAGTCTTTCTGTTGTAATGTTTTTCTCCAATTTTTTCGAAATAATTTCGGACCTCACTTCTAATTTTATTAAAGTCGGCATCTACAATATTACATTCAGTGGTATTTACTATTTCGTGAAATCTATTTTTTACATGAAGTCCAAGGGCAAGGGGCCCATCCTTGTATTCGTCGCCAAAGGTGTACTCCATTTTATTTCTATAAAATTTGTGGACTGGTGATGGAATTATTTTAAGTTCTCTTTCAATTCCATTTTCTTTAAATAATTTTTCTATTAATTCTTTTTTATATTTAAGTTCATCTTCATAAGTTAAAGTTTGGTAAGTGCAGCCGCCACACTTTTCAAAGTGAGGGCAGGCATTTCCCTTTTCAAGACTTGATCTTTCTATTACCTTTAATAGTTTCGCCTTCTTAGATCTTCTTCCTCTCGCCTTTATTTCTACTGTTTGACCAATAATGCCACCCTTAAATTCATATTTTCTATCTTCAAACTTTCCTCTAGATAGGTTTGGAAATTTTGCTTCATCTATTTTAACAATTGTGCTCATGTCTTCACTCCTTAAAAAAATTATATCAAATACTTACTATTTAATAAATTGATAATATATTCTTCTTATTTTTATTTTTTACCTTACTTTAATTTTAATTTTTGCTTTTTTTGGTATAATTAAGTTGATAAGACTTTGTTTAATGGGGAGACCCCTATAAATTTTGGAGGTATTATATGAAAAAAACATGGTTAGTATTACTTCTTGCAATGCTTATGACTCTTACTGCTTGTGGCGGTAACAAAAAAGAAGAGGCAAAGGCAGAAGGAGAAAAAAATGCAATTGAAACTTTAAAAATTCAATTTGTTCCATCTAGGGAACCAGAAGAAATTGTCACACAAACTGAACCTTTAAAAGAAATTTTAAAAGCTAAGCTTGCTGAAAAAGGTTACGACGTAAAAAATATTGACATTACAGTTGGTACAAATTACGAAGCTACTGGCGAAGCTTTAAGTGCAGGTAGTGTTGATGTTGGATTTATCCCTGGCGGAACTTATGCAATTTATGATGATGGCGCTGAAGTTATTCTTACTGCAACTAGAAAGGGTCTTTCTGTTGAATCTGATAATGCAAAAGATTGGAATGACAAAAAACCTACTGAACAAATTGATGATCAAGTTAATTTCTACAGAGCTTTAATAATTGCTGGTCCTTCTGAAAAGGGTAAAGAACTTGCAGCAAAAGTAAATAAGGGTGAAAAATTAACTTGGGAAGATCTTTCAAGTGCTAAATGGTCTGTAATGAGTTCATCTTCTCCAGCAGGTTATATTTATCCATATCTTTGGTTACAAAAAAATTATGAAAAAGGTCTAACTGATCTCCCTTCACTTGTTCAAGCCGATTCTTATCCATCTTCTATGGCAAGACTTGCTTCTGGTCAAGTTGATGTTATGGTTGGATTTGCAGATGTTAGAATGGACAATGCAGATAAATGGCAAAGTGAATTTGGAAAAACTCAATCAATCTGGGATGAAACTAATGTAATTGGCGTTACTGATAAAATCTTTAATGATACAATTTCTGTTTCTAAAAACTCAGAAATTATGACTGACGATTTTAAAAAAGCTCTTTCAGATTCTTTCATGGAAATAGCACAAACTGATGAAGGTAAAAAAATCATTTCAATTTATAGCCACGAAGGTTATCAAGTTGCAAAAGATTCTGATTATGATGGCGAAAGAGAAGCACAAAAACTTTTAAAAGAACTTAAAAACTAATAAACTTTTGACAAAATAAAAAGTTTTATAGAAAAAAATTAAGAAAGAGCTTCAATAGAAGCTCTTTTTTATAAGGAGTATTATGATTGAATTTAAAAATGTAGATAAAGTATATCCAGGTGGATTTAAGGCCCTAAAAGATATTAATCTCACTATTGAAGATGGAGAATTTGTCGCTATTATCGGGAGATCTGGTGCAGGTAAATCCACTCTTATAAGAACTATAAATAAAATGCACGATATAAATGCTGGTACTTTAACTGTAGATGGAGTTGATGTAAAAAATTTAAAGGGCAAGGAACTAAGAAAATTCAGAAGAAATATTGGCATGATTTTTCAATCTTTTAATTTAGTTGAGAGAATTTCTGTAATAAAAAATGTTATGTCTTCCTTTGTTCCTGATTTAAATCCCATCCAATCAATTCTTGGTATCTATCCAAGAGAGTGCAAGTTAAAGGCCCTTGAAGCCCTTGAACAAGTTGACATTTTGGATAAGGCCTTTGAAAGGGCAGATAATTTATCTGGAGGACAACAGCAAAGAGTTGCCCTAGCAAGAACTCTTGTGCAAAATCCAAGCATTATCTTGGCAGACGAACCTGTTGCCAGCCTTGACCCAGTTACAGCAAGACAAGTTATGGATTATTTTAAAAAGATTAACCAAAGTCTTGGCATAACAATTCTTTTAAATATTCACCATGTTGAGCTTGCTCTTGAATATGCCACAAAGGTCCTTGGTGTTCGTGATGGAGAAGTAATTTATTATGGACCTGCCAAAGATGTTGACGACAAAGTTTTAAAATCTATTTACGGAGATTCCTTTGAAGAATTAAAAATGGAGGAAATATGAACCTCTACTACAAAATTTTTAAACCAAAAAAATATATAACAGAATCGGGAAAAGAAATTTATGAATATCCTGGTTTTACTCTTCCAATAATAATTGCTTTGCTATTATTTACTGCACTTTCAGTAAAAATTACTGGCTTTTCATTAAATACACTTGTGAAAAATTCTCACAAACTACTAGCAATATTAAATCCAATGTTTAAACCAAACTTTTCCTACTTTTCTTCAGTTGTGGGTCCACTACTTGACACAATAAAAATGTCATTCTTGGGATCTTTTCTCGGTGCAGTGGTAGCTGTTCCCTTTGCTTTTTTAGCATCACACAATATGGTTAAAAGTAAAATTATTAACTGGATTATAAAATTATTATTTTCCATTCTTCGTACAATTCCAACTCTTGTATCTGCCCTAATTGCCACTTACATTTTTGGACTTGGTGCCTTTGCAGGTACAGTTGCAATTTTTATTTTTTCCTTCTCTTATGTTGGAAAATTAACTTACGAACAAATCGAAACAGTTAATATGGGAGCCTTTGAGGCAATGATTTCTATGGGCTTTACAAGGACAATGGCATTTTTTAAATCCATTGTGCCAGAAATTTTACCCTTCTACCTATCAACTGCCCTTTATAACTTTGAAGGTAATGTAAGATACGCTGCTATCTTGGGCTATGTCGGTGCAGGTGGACTAGGTCTACTCATTAACGAAAACATTAACTGGAGAGATTATAACCGCGTAGGCATGATATTATTGATGCTACTAATAACAGTTTTTATAATAGAAAATATCAGCTCCTACTTTAGAAGAAAGTTGAATTAATATGTCAGAAAAAGTAATAGAAAAACTAAAAAAAGAACCAAAAAATCATGGTTACATTTTAATGATAATTGCCATAATTTTATTTATGATTATTTGGTCTTCAACAGTAATAAATTTTGAATCGGCAACAAAAGAAGGCATGGACGTTGCAAAAAATATTATAAAGGGAATTTTAAATCCCAAAAGAGAAATGCTCTTTAATTTGACAAAAAAAGGCGTGCCTTACCTTCTTCTTGAAACAATTTGTATTGCCTTTTTGGGAACTCTTGTTGGCTCAATAATTGCAATACCACTTAGCTTTTTAGCCTCATCAAATATTGTGGCTTCACCTATAGCTTACCTTGTTAGACTTCTTATAATCCTAATAAGAACAATCCCCTCAATAGTTTATGGACTTATGTTTATAAGAGTAACAGGACCTGGTCCCTTTGCAGGACTTATGACCATGAGCTTTACATCTATTGGTATGCTGACAAAATTATTTTCAGATAACATCATGAATTTAAATAAGTCAATTTTGGAGTCTTTCTCATCAATAGGCGCCACAACTTTTCAAAAAATACGCTTTGGAATAATTCCACAGCTTTGGGCAAACTTTGCATCTACAACAATTTATCGTTTTGACATAAATTTAAGAGACGCAGCAGTTCTTGGACTAGTTGGAGCAGGTGGTATTGGATCTCCTCTTATGTTTGCCATAAATTCCTATAAGTGGCAAGAAGTTGGAGCAATCCTCTTGGGACTTATAATTCTAGTATTATTTATAGAATTTTTCTCAACAAAGATTAGAGCAAAGTTAGTAGGTGAAAAATGAAAATAAAAGTAATTCACACATCTGATTTACATGGATATTTTTTCCCAACAGATTATTTAGATAGAGAGAGAAAGGCTACTGGCTATCTCTCTCTTTTAAACAATATAAAAAAAGATGATTTTACAATTTTAACAGATGGTGGCGACACCCTCCAGGGTTCTTCCTTTGCCTATTATGTAAAAGAATTTTTGAACTCAGATATTATTGCAGACATTATGCAAAATATAGACTACTACACTCTTGGCAATCACGATTTTAATTACGGTTACGATTATTTAAAAAGCTATGTAGAAAATATGAAGGGGAAATTACTTTGTGCCAACGTCACTGACAAAACTTCTGGCATAAAATTTTCTCCTTACGCCATAAAAGAAATTAATGGCTATAAAATTGGAATTGCTGGAATTGTAACAGACTGGGTAAATCTTTGGGAAAGAGAAGAAAATTTAGAAAATTTTGAAATAAAAGATGCCTTTACATCTGCAAGTGAAGTTTTAGAAAGATTAAAGGAAGAAAAAACTGATTTTAACATCTTAATTTATCACGGTGGCTATGAAATCGATTTAAAAACTGGGGAAAAACTTTCAGACACTAGTGAAAATGTTGGAGGAAAAATTGCAAGAGAACTTCAATATGACTTAATCCTTGCAGGACACCAGCACATGGAACTCTCTGGAAAAATTAAAAATACCAGGGCAATAGAAAGTCCAGCTAATGGAAGTAAGGCTGCCTTAATAGATTTAGACACAGAAAATAAAAATATTTCTGTCTCTTTTATAGAGCCAAGGCTCAAGAAAAATCCCTTGGAAGAAAAATATAAAGCTGTTGAAGAAAAAGTGCAAGACTACTTAGATGAGCCTATTGCAAAGCTAAGTCGTGACTATCTTCCTGATGACAAAATAAAAATGGCAACAGAAGGGTCAGATCTTGCAGACTTAATAAATAAAATTCAGCTTAAATATACAGGAGCTGACATTTCAATAACTTCCTTTGCCAATGTAATATCTGGTCTCAAAAAAAATCTAACAACTAGAGATGTCCTAAACACTTACAGATTTCCAAACACGGCCCTAGTTCTTGAAATTGATGGAACAACTTTAAGAGATGCCCTTGAAAAGAATTACAGCTATATAGAATATGATGGGACTTATAAAATAGCAAAAAGATTTTTAGAGCCAAAAGAAGAGCATTACAATTTCGATTTCTTTTATGGAATAGATTATAAGCTTGACTTAAAAAAAGAAATCGGAAAAAGAATTGGAAAAATTTATTTTAAGGGAAAAGAAATAAAAGATGATGACAAATTTTCTCTTGTCATGAATAATTATAGGGCGACAGGAGCAGGAGGTTTTGATATGTATAAAAATCTCAAAGTCCTAAAAAATTACGATAGAGAAATATCAGAAATATTATTAGATTATTTTAGAAATTTATAAGCATTAAAATAAGAGATTAAATTCTCTTATTTTTTTATTTATACAAAAAAATAAGACAGTTTCCTGTCTTATTCATAGAGATTTCTGCTTCCAAATCTAATTTTACTATTATTTAGAGCCTTTTTTTGTGGATAGTTGTAATTAGAAATCATCGACCTAAAAAGCGAAGCCGCTTCTGATCTCCTAATTGATCTTGCTGGATAGAAATTTCCATCAGAGTAACCTCTTAGTATTCCTGCATCGACTAAGGCGCCTACATAACCTCTAGCCGATTCACTAATCTTATTTTTGTCGCCAAATTCATCAGTTGCACTTACCTTTGGTACTAGAGAATAAACATAACCAAGGATTTCTGCAACCTCTTCTCTTGTAATTTCCCTCTCTGGATTTAACTTTCCCGTAGTTGGTCTAATGTATCCTGCCTTTATTCCTTTAGCTACCTCACTATAATACCAGTCAGAAGTATTTACATCAGAAAATGTAACAGTGTAAGTTTTATCATATCCAGCTAAATTATTTATAGTTGAATAAAATTCCACTCTTGTCATATTTTCATTAGGTCTAAAAGTGTTATCACGATATCCAGACATTAAACCCTTGTCTGTTATAAAATCGATAGACGGTTCTGCCCAATGACCTCTCGTGTCCCTAAAAGATTTCGCAGATACAGTGCTTGTTAAAATCAATGCTGCGGAGATAATGATCAATGAAGTCTTTTTCAAAATCTTCATTTTTATCACCTTCAATATCATTATAACTTAATAAGAAAGTTTTGAAACAGATTCTATTTTAAGTTTATGTTACAAAGAATATATATTGTAATATTAATGAAATAAAAATCCTTTTCATACTTTATATAGTGTCTTTTGAAGATTTTTAAGTATTCTAAGTGTAATAATAGTGAAATAAATTAAAAAAATTAAGATGTAAATTTGCGCAAATAAAAAGAGAACAGATTATGTAATGTGATAACTGTTCTCTAAGGGAAGAAAAAAGATGATGAAGTTTTCACTTCTCCTATATTGTACTGTAGTAAATTATTTTTGTCAAGTCTTTATGAAAATATTTTCAAAATTTTTTAATTTTTTATAAGTCGCTTAAATCCATAGTTTGTTAAGAAAATAAATTAATTTTTAAAAAAATTATGAATATATTTGCACAGATTACTTTATCTATAATTTGTGGTAGAATGTATTTGAGGTGATATTTTGTTAAAAGATATAATATTAAAAAGAAGAACAGTTAGAAAATATAAAGATAAAGAAGTTGACAGAGAAAAAATTGAAGAACTTTTAATGTACGCATCAATGGGACCATCAAATGGCAATTCTCATCCCGTTGAATTTATAATAGTTGATGACAAAAATAAAATCGAAGAACTTTCAAATATGGATTCCTTTGCAACTTTATATTTAAAAGAAGCACCAATGATTGTAATAGTTATTGCAAACACAGACATTTGCAAAACTTGGGTGGAAGAAGCATCACTTACAGCAGCCTATTTACAACTTCTACTTGAAGAAGAAGGACTATCATCTTCATGGATAAATGTAAAAGAAGGAAAAACTGCTGGAAAAATTTCTTATGAGGAATACTTCCAAGAAAACTTTGGCGTGAAAAAACCATATAGGGCACAATGTTTGATACCAATAGGCTACAAAAAATCAGGCACTAAGGACCATGAAGAGTTTGATATATCATCAAAAGTTCACTACAATAAGTTCTAAAAATTTTTATTATAATGTAAAATAATTAAATCCGGTTCGCCGGATTTTTTTATTGGGAAAATAAATTATAATAAAAAAATTCACCCTAAGGTGAATCTTTTAATCTCTTAAATTATTTAAAAAGTGAAACTATAAAATCGATAAATTTTTCTAAGAAGCTCTTTGTGTTTTCTACAGCTTTTTCTCCTTCAGGAGAGTTTAAAAATTTTGAGGCTTGATCCTTATATTTTACTGCTGTGTCTGCTACTCTATTCCAATCTACGTCTGCATTTTTCATGTTGTCAAAGAGGCTTACCAACTTGTCTTCCTGGTTTTTTGTTAAATTTATATTGTAATTATTTGTTACGCTTTCTATTATATATCTAACTTCTTTTTCATCTTTAGGCATATTTTTTGCCATGGCATCTTTTATTTCATAAATTATGTCATTTGTCTTTTCGTCACCAAGTTCTTCAGAAAGTTTTGTTTGCACAACTAATTCTTCATTGGCAACTTTTTTCAAATCTTCTGGTAATTTTTTTCCTGTGTTTTCTTCATAGGATTTTAAAATTCCTGTTAAGGCTGCTGTCCCACTTACTTTTCCAGGTGCAGTTACATAAATGTCTGCATCTTCAATTCCTACTGTATTAAGTGCATTTAAAAAGGCTTCTTCACTTACAACGCGAATATTATCTGAAAGCTCAATATTTATTCCGCTGCCAGCTTTTTTATATTTTACTATGGCTGAAGAAATTGCTTTATTTCCTATTTCCTTTGAAGAAAGTACATCTCCCAAATATTTATATTCTTCTTTATTTGTTACTTCTATGATTTTTGCATTTTCATCTGCCTTCATTTCACGAAGCATTTCATTTTTTTGTGATTCGTTTAAATCGGCACCAAGGGTTACTATTTCATCTCCAGCGCTGGCAAAAACTGCACTTGGTAATAATATAAGCGATAGACCTAGGGTCATAATTTTATTTTTAATCTTCATAATCTCCTCCATTTTTTACATCTTAACATAAGTATATGTTTAATTTTTTAAAACTTTGTGAAATTTACTTTTCACAAAAGCTAAGTAAAAAAGAGCCAAGCTGGCTCTTAATTAATTTATTTATTTTTGTGAAATCTCATCATATCTTCAAAAATAAACCACATGTCCTTGACTTCATTTTTTTCTGATGAAGAAAAGGGAATTATGTTTTCTCTGTGTTCTACTCCAAGTTTTTTTGCAATTACAGAAATATTTTTCTCTATTTGAGATTTTTTTATCTTGTCTTTTTTTGTGGCAATAACTATGCCAGAAAAGCCTGAATCTATGATGTAGTCATACATCTGCTTATCTAAATCTGTTGGCTCGTGTCTAATGTCTACTAAGAGAATTGTCTCCAAAAGATTTTCTCTATTTTCAAGATATCTATTAATTATGCCTGCCCACTTTTCTTTTTCTGTCTTGGCGACTTTTGCGTAGCCATAACCTGGAAGGTCAACAAGGCGAAGTGAATCATTAACTTTATAAAAATTTATGGTCCTTGTTTTTCCTGGTGTGGAAGATGTTCTTGCTAGATTTTTTCTATTTAGCATGGCATTTATAAAGGATGACTTGCCTACATTGGATCTTCCTGCAAAGGCAAATTCCGGAAGATTTGCCAGAGGATATTGTTTTTCCAAAACTGCAACTTTTTCGAGTTCTGCTTTACTTATCTTCATTAGAATCACCTATGGCAATCTCTGCAACTTCTTTGAAAGTGGAAACAGCTTTTATTTCAAGTCTTTCAACTGCTTCTTCTTCAATTTCTTTTAAGTCTCTCTTGTTTTCTTCAGGAATTATTACAGTTTTAACTCCATATCTTTCGGCAGCTAAAAGTTTTTCCTTTAGTCCACCAATTGGGAGAACTTTTCCACGAAGGGTAATTTCTCCAGTCATAGCTACATCACTTTTAACTGGCTTTTTGGTAAGAGCTGATAAAACTGATGTGGCAATCGTAATTCCTGCTGAAGGTCCGTCCTTTGGCACTGCACCTTCAGGCACGTGAATGTGAATGTCTTTTTCACTTCTAAAGTTTGGATCAATTTTAAAATCTTCTGCATTTGATGCAATGTGAGAAATGGCAGCTATGGCAGATTCTTTCATGACATCTCCAAGAGAACCTGTAAGAGTTAATTTTCCTTTTCCTGGCATAACTGTTGTCTCTATAACAAGTGTAGTGCCACCAACTTCTGTCCAGGCAAGTCCATTAACTGAACCCACTTCAGAATTTTTTTCTCTTTCATTTATTAAATAAATTTTTTCGCCAAGGAAGTCTGAAATATTTCTCGTGGACACAGAAACTTTTTCTAAATCTTCTTCCACAATTTTTAGAGCAGACTTTCTCACAATTTTTGAAATTTGTTTTTCTAAACCTCTAACACCAGATTCACGAGTGTAGTAATCTATAATGTCCTTTAGGGCCTTTTCAGAAATATTTATATTTTCCTTTTTTAATCCATTTTCAGAAATTTGTTTTGAAACTAAATATTTTTTTGCAATATTTAATTTCTCATTTGGAGTGTAGCCACCAATTTCTATTACTTCCATTCTATCAAGAAGTGGTCTTGGTATAGTGGCAGTTGTATTTGCTGTTGCTATAAAAAATACATTGGATAAGTCAAAGGGAAGTTCCAAATATCTATCTGTAAAGGAATTATTTTGCTCTGGATCAAGTACCTCTAAAAGTGCAGAAGCTGGATCGCCCTTAAAATCATTTCCTATTTTATCTATTTCGTCAAATAAAAATACTGGATCATTTTTTTCTGCTTTTTTCATGAGAGAAATAATTCTACCAGGAAGAGCGCCAATGTAAGTTCTTCTGTGTCCTCTAATTTCTGCTTCGTCAGTTACACCACCAAGGCTCATGCGAACAAATTCTTTATTAAGGGAATTTGCAATAGACTTGGCAATAGAAGTCTTTCCAACTCCAGGAGGTCCCACAAGGCAAAGTATAGGTCCCTTATTTTTGTCGCCAGATAAAATTCTAACTGCAATAAATTCTAGGATTCTCTCTTTAACATTTTTAAGACCATAGTGATCCTCATTTAAAACTTTTCTAGCCTGGCTTAATTTTACTTTTTCTTCTCCAGCTTCAAGCCAAGGTAGGTCAATTATCCAATCAAGATAATTTATAAGCATTGAATAATCTGGAGACTGAGAATTTAAATTGCCAAGTTTTTTTATTTCACTTAGGGCTTTTTCTCTAACTTCATCAGGAAGATTTTTCTCTTCTATTTTTTTCTTGTAGACTTCTGTTATTTCGCCTTCATCTTCTCCATCGCCAAGTTCTTTATGAATAACTCTAAGCTGTTCCTTTAAATAGTATTCCCTTTGGATGTCGTCCATTTTCTTTTTCACTTGGTCGTTGATATTTTTTTCAATAGATAAAATTTCAATTTCCTTTTTCATTATCTCGTGAAAGGCTACAAGTCTTTCATAAATATCAGTTGTCTCAAGTAATTTTTGGTATTCTTCAAGTTTAAAATTTAAATATCCAACAACTGTATCGATAAACCTTGAAGGATCGTCAGTGTCTGCAATGTTAGATAAAAGTCCTGGGAAGAATTTTTCATCTAAGGATGCATAGGATTCTAAATCGTTTAGAGCAAGGCGAAGGGCTGCTTCAATTTCATCGTCTTTTGTGTAGTCAACTTCATCTTCTTCTAGGATTTCTATGTCAGCTTCAATTATTTCATCGCTAATATGAAGCTTTGATATTTTTGCCCTCTCTTCACCTTCAACAAGAACCCTTACAATTCCACCTGGGAGTTTTAAAATTTGTTTTATAGTTGCCACAGTCCCAACATCAAAGAGGTCTTCTCTCTTTGGATCTTCAACTTCTAATTCTCTTTGTGCCACTAAAAATATTTTTGAGTCCTGCATTTCTGATCTTTCAATTGCGTTTACAGAGATTTTTCTGCCACAATCAAAGTGCATAACCATGTGGGGAAAGATTACTAAATCTCGAAGAGGGATAAGTGGTAATTTTAAATTTTCCATTTTTCACCTTCTAAAAAAGCCGTGGCGACCACGGCTAAATTCATTTATTTTTTAATTAATTCAGCAGACTCTGTACCTTCTACTGATTCTTTCGTTATTTTAACTGCTTTGATGTCGTCTCTTGAAGGAATTTCATACATCACATTCATAATTGTGTTTTCAATAACTCCTCTTAATCCTCTAGCTCCCGCCTTCTTTTCAATTGCCTTTCTGGCAATATATTTTAAGGCTTCGTCTTCAAAAATTAAATCGACATCATCAAATTTTAATAGCTCCTTATATTGTTTTACAAGGGCATTCTTTGGCTTAGTCAAAATTTCTACTAGAGCATCTTCGTCTAATTCTTCAAGAGTAATTGTAACAGGAAGTCTTCCTATAAGTTCTGGAATAAGTCCAAACTTTAATAAGTCTTCTGTCTCAACTTTTTTAAGAATATTTTCTCTATTGGATTTTTTATCTACAAGTTCAGATCCAAATCCCATAGATGACTTAGCCGTTCTATTTTCAATAATTTTGTCTATTCCGTCAAAGGCACCACCAACAATGAATAAAATATTTGTGGTGTCAACTTGAATAAATTCTTGAGAAGGATGCTTTCTGCCACCTTGTGGTGGAACATTGGCAACAGTACCTTCAATAATTTTTAAAAGTGCCTGTTGAACACCTTCTCCACTTACATCTCTTGTGATAGACACATTTTCAGATTTTCTGGCAATTTTATCTATTTCGTCAATGTAAATAATTCCCTTTTCTGCCCTTTCAATGTCGTAATCAGCATTTTGAATTAATTTCAAAATAATATTTTCAACATCTTCGCCAACATAACCAGCCTCAGTTAAAGTTGTGGCATCGGCAATGGCAAAGGGAACATTTAAGAGTCTGGCAAGAGTTTGTGCAAGTAAAGTTTTACCTGAACCAGTTGGTCCAATCATAAGAATGTTGGATTTTTGTAATTCTATATCTGGATTAACTTTCTTGGAAGATGATATTCTCTTGTAGTGATTATAAACTGCAACGGCAAGAGCACGCTTGGCATCCTCTTGTTTTACAACATATTGGTCTAAAATTTCTTTTATTTCAGCTGGCTTTTTAAGCTCAAAATCTTTATCCATCTCTACAGGAAGTTCAGCTTCTAAAATTGTGTGACATCTTTCGATACACTCATCACAAATATTTACATTAGGTCCGGCGATTAATCTATTCACTTGGTTTTGCGTTTTGCCACAGAATGAACATCTTAAAATTTCATCTGTATTTGACATATCTCACCTCAAACCCTTTTTTCTATAACTTTATCGATTAAACCATATTTTTTTGCTTCTTCAGAAGATAGCCAATAATCTCTATCTGTATCTCTTTCGATTTTTTCAAGATCTTGACCAGTTCTTTCAGCTAAAATTTCATTTAATTTTTTTCTGATTTTTAAAATCTTTTCTGCATTTATTTGAATATCTGATGCTTGACCTTGTGCACCACCAGAAGGTTGGTGAATCATAATGTCAGAGTTAGGAAGGGCAAATCTCTTTCCCTTAGCTCCAGATGCAAGCAAAAATGCTCCCATAGATGCAGCCATTCCTATACAAATTGTAGAAACATCTGGCTTTATATAATTCATAGTGTCGTAAATTGCAAAGCCTGCAGAAACAGATCCACCAGGTGAATTTATATAAAGTTGAATGTCCTTATTTGGGTCCTCAGATTCTAAAAACAAAAGTTGAGCAACAATTAAATCTGCCATAGTGTCATTTACTTCGCCACTAGCAAAAATAATCCTGTCCTTTAAAAGTCTTGAATAAATGTCATAGGATCTTTCGCCCCTATTAGTTTGTTCTACTACCATTGGCACTAATGCCATTTAATCACATCCTCTGATTATTTATCTTCTTTTTCTTCTTTATCTTTTTTTACTTCTTCTTTAATTTCTTCTTCAGTAGTTTCCTTTGGTTCAACAAATTTTGCCTTTTCAACAAGAGTATCAATTGCTTTTCTCTTTTGAAGGTCATCTCTTACAACTTCCTTGTTTTCGTTAAGCATGTATTCTCTCATTTTTTCCATGTGATCTTTGTCGTCTTTAAAGTATTCTTCAACAACTTTATTAACTTCTTCTTCGATTTCATCATCACTAATTTCAATAGCTAAATCTTTTACAAGTGCTTCTAGGGCAAGATCATTTTTAACAGTTCTTTCTGCTTCAGGTCTCATAGTTTTTTTGAAATCATCAAGACTTTGACCAATCATTTTAATGTAGTCTTCAAAGCTAATTCCTTGAGCTCTTAGGCTTTGGTCATAATTTCTAATCATATCATCGATTTGAGCATTGATCATTCCTTCAGGAATATCTGCTTCTACCATTTCGCCGATTTTATCAATAGCTCTTCTTTGTTTTTCCATTTCAGAAGTTGTCTTGAATTCTTCTTCTTTTTTCTTTCTGATGTCAGCTTTAAATTCATCAAGAGTGTCAAATTCAGAAATATCTTTTACAAATTCGTCATCAAGTTCTGGAAGTTCTTCGTAAGAAATGCTATTTAATTTAATTTCAAATTTTGCATCTTTTCCTGCAAGATCTTTTTGGTGATAGTCTTCTGGGAATTTAACAGTTATGTCAAATTCTTCACCAATTTCATGGCCAATTAATTGTTCTTCAAAGCCTGGGATAAATGTGTTGGAACCAATTTTAAGGTCTTGGCTTTCAGCTTCTCCACCTTCAAAATATTTTCCGTCAACAGAACCCTTGAAGTCGATATTTACAGTGTCGCCATCTTTTACAGCTCTATCATCAACATTTATAATTCTTGCATTCATTGCTCTTTGGTTTTCAACTTCAGAATCAATAAGTTCATCAGTTACTTCAAGAGTTGGATCTTCAATTTCAATTCCTTCGTAGTCTTTAAGTTCAACTTCTGGTTTAACATCAACAGAAACTTTAATAGTTAAGTCTTCATTATCTTTTACGCTGTCTTCGTCAATGTCAATATTTGGTTGGTCAACTACTTTAAGATCTAATTCTTTAATAGCTTCTTCATATTCAGCAGGAAGAAGTTCGTTAATAGCATCTTCAAAGAATACATCTTTTCCGTACATATTTTCGATCATCTTTCTAGGAACATGACCCTTTCTAAATCCAGGTAGTTGGAATTGTTTTTTGTTTTTCTTGTAAACTTCTGTCTCAGCATTATTTATATCTTCTCTTTTTAAAACAATGTCAAAAAAGACAGTGTTATTTTCTTTCTTTTTAATTTCCATTTTAATTGCCTCCTCGCTCTATGGCGTTTTTTTACATCTCTACATTATAACATAAGTTATTTTAAAAATATATTAAATACCTCTATCCTTTAGGATTTTAGAGAGAATTTCTATTTCTTCGTCATTAAGAGTAACACCCTTTGACATTTTTTCGTGATTTTGGTCCCATTCTCTTAAATCATACTTAGCAGGTCTGTCATTAAAAGAAACCTTGTTAAGTTCCTTAGTCCAGCCCTTGGCACTTTCAGATAAAACTCCCAAGTGCTCTGTAATTTCAAATTTAAAGTCGCTCATATTACCTAACCTTTTCTACTTTCTTTAAAACATTTTTTATTGCATCTTCAGAAGAAATTTCAGAATTTTCCATTTCTTTTCTAGTTGAATATTCAACTAAGCCTTCAGAAGATTTTTTGCCACAAGTTATTCTTAGTGGAATACCAATTAAGTCTCTGTCCTTAAACTTAACTCCAGCTCTTTCTTTTCTGTCATCAAGTAAAACTTCAATGCCCTTATTTTTTAATTCCTCGTAAATTTTTTCTCCAAGCTTAACTTGGTCTTCATCCTTAACATTTACTATTGTAACAATTGCTTCATATGGTGCCACAGCCATTGGCCAGATGATTCCATTATCGTCATGATTTTGTTCTATTATAGCTGTTACAGATCTAGTAACACCTACACCATAGGAACCCATGTAAAAATAATTTGCCTTGCCATTTTCATCAAGATATGTTGCGTTTAAAGCTTCTGAATATTTTGTACCCAATTTAAAAATATTTCCAACTTCAATGCCTCTGGCAAATTTATATTCTTCATCTGTTCCAGGAACTTTGTCGCCTTCAGCAACAAGAAGTAAATCATCTACAACTTCGCCCTCAAAATCTCTTCCATAATTTGCATTGATGTAGTGGTATTCTTCTTCATTTGCTCCAACAACAAGATTATCCATTTCAGTTACTCTTTTGTCAAAAATCATTCTAACATCAAGTCCAATAGGACCAGTGTAGCCTTTTTTAGATTTTATAGCTTCAATATCAGATTCTTCCATCATTCTTATGTCATGTTCTGCAACTCCAGTATAAGTTACAAGTTTTGCCATATTTAATTCTCTGTCGCCAGGAATAAATACAAGAACAGGTTCATCGCCAAGCATTAAATCAATTGCCTTAGCACATTTTTTTTGGTCAACTTTTAAAAATTTAGAAACTTCTTCGATAGTGCTTGCACCTGGTGTGTGTACTTTTTCTAATTCTTTTTTTTCTTCAGCTTCTGGAAGAATATATTCAACAGGAGCCTTTTCTTCAGTTGCTCCAAATTTTCCAGATTCAGCATAAACTATTACGCCTTCGCCTGTTTCAGAAAGAGCAATAAATTCATGTGAGCCAGTACCACCCATAGCACCATTGTCGCCTTCTACGATTTTATAATCAAGCTCTAATCTGTCAAAAATTTTTTCATAGGCCCTATACATATTCATGTAAGCTTCATGAAGTGTTTCTGGTGAAGTATCAAAAGTATAAGCATCCTTCATAGAAAATTCTCTTGCTCTATTTATTCCAAATCTTGGTCTTTTTTCGTCTCTATATTTTGTTTGAATTTGATATAAATTTAGAGGAAGATCCTTATAGGATTTAACTTCATCTCTAATAAGAGTGGTAAAATATTCTTCCGCAGTTGGTCCAAGGCAGAACTCTCTGTCATTTCTGTCCTTTAACTTAAACATTTCAGGACCAAACTTTTCCCATCTACCAGACTCTTTCCAGATTTCAGCAGGTTGAATAGCTGACATCAAAATTTCCATTGATCCAGCCTCATCCATTTCTTCACGAACTATATTTTCAATTTTTCGAATAGATCTATAGCCAAGTGGCAAGTAGGTATAAATACCACTAGCAGATTTTCTAATCATACCAGCCCTTAGGAGAAATTTGTGAGATGCAATCTCTGCATCTTGTGGATCCTCCCTAAGAGTAGGCATATAAAGTTTTGATAATCTCATATTACCTCCATAATAAAAGTATTATAATAAATAAAATAAATTTCCACAAGTTTTATGAAAAATCTCGTGGCACGCTATTTTTATTATACTATAAAGACGCCAATACTTCACAATTTTGCAAAAAATTTTTAGATTTTTAAATCTTAAATAAATTCTTTTGCAAAAGTCACAAAATTTTTTTCCATTTTAAGGTATAATAGATAAATGTTTCATAAAATTAAATAGGAGGACTTATAATGAAGAAAAAAGATTTAAGCGGAATTTTATTTTCAGCTTTAATTGCAATTTGTGCCTACTTTTTAGGTAAAAAATTGCCTGTAATAGGCGGACCAGTTTTTGGCATACTCTTTGGAATGATTTTAAATAATTTTAATAGACCAGAGTCCTTTGAATCTGGAATAAAATTCACATCAAAAAAAGTTTTGCAACTTGCAGTAGTTCTTTTAGGTTTTGGACTTAATCTTGGAGAAATTATAGTTGTTGGAAAATCATCACTACTTATTATTCTATCAACAATTTCAACTGCCCTAATAATTTCCTTTGTAGCTGCAAAAATTTTAAAAATTGATTCTGATGTAGCCACATTAGTTGGCGTTGGCTCATCAATTTGTGGTGGCTCTGCAATTGCAGCAACAGCACCAGTTATTAATGCAAAGGATGAAGATATTGCAACATCAATTTCTGTAATATTTTTATTTAATATTATAGCTGCCCTAATTTTTCCTACTCTTGGTGTAAAACTTGGCATGACTCACACAGGTTTTGGTATGTGGGCAGGTACAGCAATTAACGACACATCTTCAGTTGTTGCAGCATCTGGCACATGGTCAACAATGTTTAATGACGACACTGCCCTAAATTATGCAACAATTGTAAAATTAACGAGAACTCTTGCTATAATTCCAATAACTCTTGTACTTGGAATAATAAAATCAAAGGAAAACACAGAAAAAGTTAGTCCTTTAAAGGCTTTTCCAACATTTATTTTATTTTTCCTACTAGCATCAATTATAACAACAGTTTTACCTCTTCCAGAAACTTTCTTGTCTACAATGAAATTTTTGTCAAAATTTTTCATCATTATGGCAATGACAGCAATTGGACTTAACACTGATATAAAGAAATTAATTTCAGAAGGTGGCAAGGCAATAGTTGAGGGTGCCCTTTGTTGGATAGGAATAATTTTAGTAAGTTTATTAATGCAACACTTACTTGGAATTTGGTAAGATAAAATTTAATCAACTTTAATATAAAAATCTCTTGCAAGAAAATTTGTAAGAGATTTTTTATTTCTAAAGATATTTTTTATCTTTACTTTGGATTTTAAAAATTAAAGAAAAAAAATAAAAGCCCTCTCGAGCTTTTTATTTTTAAATTATTTATAAAACCATAGACAAAAATTCCTTTGCCCTTTTTGTCTTTGGACTTCTGAAAAATTCCTTGGAGTCTTCGTCTTCTGCTATGACTCCCTTGTCCATAAAGAGAACTCTATTTGATACATCTCTTGCAAAGCCCATTTCGTGAGTTACAACAAGCATTGTAAGTCCCTCTTCTGCCAAGTCACGCATAACATTTAAAACTTCATTTACCATTTCTGGGTCAAGAGCTGAAGTTGGCTCATCAAAAAGTAAAACTTCTGGATTCATGGAAAGAGATCTTGCAATGGCAACTCTTTGCTTTTGTCCACCAGATAGAGATGTTGGTTTTGCGTCCTTAAAGGGATACATGCCAACTTTTTTTAAAAATTCTTCTGCAACTTTTACAGCTTCCTCACGAGATTTTTTTAAAACTTTTACTTGTCCTATGACGCAGTTTTCAAGAACGCTCATGTTATTAAAGAGGTTAAAAGATTGAAATACCATGCCAACTTTTGTCCTATAATTATTTATAGACACATCATCTAAAATATTTTCTCCATGGTATTTTATCTTTCCGCCGTCAGGTTCTTCCAAAAGATTTATACATCTAAGAAGGGTGGACTTTCCTGAGCCAGAGGATCCAATTATTGAAACAACTTCTCCCTTTTTGACTTTAAAATTTATATCCTTTAAAACTTCATTTGCGCCAAAACTTTTTTCCAAATTTTCTATTTCAAAGATATTTTCCATGTCACACCTCTTCCTTTACTTCAATAACTTCTGCTGTGGATTGAGAACCATAAATTTTGTAATGTCCATCTCCATCCATTTTCTTTTCCACAATTTTCATTACTTGGCTCACGCTTATAGTTAAGACTAAATAAATTAAGGCTGTTATAAAGAAAACTTCGAAGTATCTTAAATAAGTTCCTGCTGCTGATTTTGAAATAAAGAATAATTCTGAAACAGAAATTACATTTAAAACTGATGAATCCTTTATATTTACAATAAATTCATTTCCCACAGATGGGATTATATTTCTTACAGCTTGCGGAAGAACAACTTCTGTCATAGTTTGCCAATGAGTCATGCCTATGGATAAGGCTCCTTCAGTTTGACCCTTGTCAACAGAAATAATTCCACCTCTAATAATTTCAGCCATATAAGCACCAGTATTAACTGATACAATTATTAGAGCTGAAGGCATAGCTGCCATATTTAAATTAAAATATTGTAGGGATCCATAGTAAAACATCATGGCTTGTACCATCATTGGAGTTCCTCTAATAACTTGAATGTAAACTGTAATTATTGCATTTACAAATTTTAGAAGTCCCCTCTTAAAGACTGATGACTTTTTATCTACCTTTGTTGTCCTTACTATTGCTATTAAAAGACCTATTAAAAAACCAATTAAGGTGCCTATTACGGCAATTATAATAGTATTAATAGTTCCCTCTACAAAGAGGGAACCATATTCCTTTATTAAAAATCTAATCCATCCAAAAAAACTATCTGGCATCTTTTTTCTCCTATGCTTTTTCTACTTTATTCGCTAAGTGGTTGGTTAGCTACAGCTTCTTCCATTATACTTTGTCTTTCATCTTCAGAAATTTTTGAAAGAGCATCATTTACCTTGTCAAGAAGTTCCTTATTTCCCTTTTTAACTCCTACAGAAATAGAAGTGTCTTCTTCAGATGCTTCAAATCCCTTGCCTTTTTCAAATTCTACAAAAGTTAAATCCTTGTTTGCAGAAATTGCAGAAAGTGCGCCAGGTCTTTCAGAAACATATCCATCAATTTTTCCACTTCTAAGAGCAACTACCATTGCTGGGAAAGTTTCAAGAGCTGTAGACTTATTTACACCTTCAATTTGATCAATTACATCGTAGTGGAAAGTGTTAAGTTGACCAGTAATATTTGCTCCCTTAAAATCTGCAAGAGATTTTGCATTTGCATAAGGAGAATCCTTTTTAACTACAATTACAAGGTCTGATGTGTAATAAGTGTTTGAGAAGTCAATTGTTTCTTTTCTTTCAGCAGTTGGACTCATGCCTGCAATAATTAAATCAATTTTACCTGAAGTAAGAGCAGGAGTAAGACCATTCCATTCAGTTTTTACAATTTCAAGCTTCTTGTCCATAGACTCAGCAATTTTTTTTGCAATTTCAACGTCATATCCACCAGCGTATCCACCAGCTGCAATTGGATAGCCATGTTCCTCACCAGTTTGTGTCCAGTTAAAAGGTGCATAATCACATTCCATTCCAACTTTTAAAGTGTCAGAATCTGCTGGTGCAGCAGCTGCACCTCCATCACCCTTTGGATTACAAGCTGTTAAAAACATTGTGCTTGCTAAAGCGCCTACAAGTAAAACTTTTGCTACATTCTTTCTTAAATTCATGATATACCTCCGTAAATTCTCGGTGGCTATAAAAAGTAATAAAAAAAAAACAGTCTGGAAAACCAAACTGTTAAAGATGTCTAATAAAATATAAGACAAAGTATTTAACTTTAGATAGCTCCCCACATATTTGTGACAGTCATGCAAATATTGTTTGCATGCCCAGCATATTAACTTACCATTAATACACTTCGGCGAAATTTCCTTTCATCTTTCTTCACTGCATGGTCTTGCTCTGAAAGATTACTGATAAAGTCCGCTCCTCTATCGTATTTTTCAATACAATGTATTTAATTGTTTCATCAATTATATATAGGAGAATTATAAATGTCAAGGACTTTTTTGTTTTTCTTTTAATTTTTTTATTTTTCTCCTAAATTTTTATAAATTTCCTAAAATTTTTTCTTCAAAATAAAAAAATAAGGCCCCACTTGGGAGCCTCATATTATTAAATTTATTTCCACATATCAACATCAGAAGAAGAATTTAATCTTTCTCTGTTGTGAGTATTTGCTGCATCAAGAATGTTGTAGTAAGCCCAGAAACCTTCATTTACATCTGAAAATTTATTTAGAGCTGATTTATTAACATTATTAAGTGAAGTTGATGTTGTATTTCTGTTAAATACAGAGTTTAAAATTGTAACAGCTTCTGCTCTTGTAATTTTTGCATTTGGCTTAAATGTTCCATCAGGATAACCATTAACATTTTTATTGCCATAAAGTTTATCTATAGCGTCCTTTGCCCAGTGATCTTTAACATCTTTAAAGTCAGCAGCAGATTTCTTTTCATTGTTAACATATCCAGAAATCATTTGTGCAAATTCTGCTCTTGTAATGCTGTCATTTGGTTTAAATTTTCCATCAGGATATCCAGAAATTAATCCCTTTGCAACAACATAATTAATTGCCTTTGAGAACCAATCGTCACTTGCATCAGAGAATTTTGTTGCAGAACTTGTTCCAAAGTCACTTCCACCATTTAAAAGTGTAGCAAACATTTGAGCAGCTTCTGCTCTTGTTACATTTGCTTGTGGTTTAAATGTTCCATCAGGATAACCCTTAATATAAGAAATTGCCTTAGCTTCTTCTACAACTTTTTTAGTAACTTTATATTCAAGTTTAGTAAGATTTCCAGCTTCATCTTTTGCTTCAATTTTAATAGTTTCACCAGCAATTAATTCTCTATCTAAGAAAACTGTGAAAACTCCAGAATTATTTACATCAATGCTTCCAAGTTTTCTATTGCTTGCATCAAAAACTGTAATTGTATCTTTAGGATTTGAAGTTCCCTTTACAAGTTTTTGACCTTCAATAGCTTCTGTAATCTTAAATTTTTTATTTTCTACAGATTTTGAATCAATATAAAATCTTAAATTAGCAAGATCTCTTTCAGAAATGCTTTCGCTTAAATCAGCTGAAAAATATGAATTTTTGTCAGTTCTAAAGCTTCCAAGTAATTTGCCATCTCTATAAACTCTAACATTTTCAAAAGGATGGTTTTTAATATAACCTGTTAAAATTCTTCCCATTAATCTTAAATCACTGGCATCAATTTTAGAACCTTTAATGTCTTTGTAATTGTCATTTTTAACTTCAACGCTTCTTGAAGTATGTCCTTCATCTTCAGCGTAAATAGTTGCACTTTCGCCTTCTTTAATTTCAAATCTTACTGAAAAAGTTCCATCGCTGTTCGCTTTTGTTAAATATCTATTATTATTTCTGTAGTATCTATAACTAGTGCTTTCTAAATAGATTTTTGCATTAGCTGATGTTTCACCTGTAATATAAGTTCCATCATATTTTACATTTCTTAATGTTATATTGTCATATCTATTATTATATCTGTCATTGACTCTGAATTTAAGTTCAATTGTCTTTTTTGAGCCGTCTTTAAATTCAACTGTAACATATTCTGAATGACGTCCTGTTTTGTCATACTCAAAACTTTCATTGCCAATTATTTTTGCACCATCAGGTAGGGAAATATTTTTAGTGTAAAATCTTTCTCCTCTGTTAAGGCTGTAATTGAAATCTGTTAGATTGCTTTTTTCTGCATCTGTCTTATTTTTTTCTTTTTCATTATTTGGAGTTTCATTATCTCCTGTCGTATTTTTGTCTTCTAAGTTTATTCCCTTTCTTGTTTCATTTGTATCATTATTTCCTGCAAAAGCAGATACTGGCATTGATGCTGCTAATACTCCTGCTAGTGCAAGTGTTAAATATTTTTTACTATATGGTTTCATAATATTCCTCCTAATTAAAATATAAAATATTTTTTAAGTCTATTTCATACTACTTTACTGAGTTTATATCTTTTTTGTGATAAAAAAGTGATAAAAGGCTTAAAACTAGCTTATTTAATATTTTTTTAACATTTTGTAATATTAAAGACATAAAAAAGGACTCGTCTTGAAGAGAACCCCAAAATCCGGAATAAGGATGGAGGGGTTTTTTGATGCCAAAATATAGAAAAGAATTTAAATTAAA
>OKWK01000182.1_pt1 | contig 55616 bp, 58 predicted proteins | sample 1607181 | NCBI WGS metagenome assembly OKWK01 (sample SAMN07501053, study PRJEB24779) | human gut metagenome | isolation source: stool | host: human infant | place: USA: Pittsburgh, PA
CGTAGCATAGTCTCGTCACGAGCGGTAGCGAAGTGAAAAATCGGCGGCGATAGCGTCGCTTCACAAGGTTTTTACTCAAATGCTGTTCGCATTCTCCTGCTTTGAAAGCTAAAAATCAATGAAATATTGCAACAAAGCCATTTAATAATATAGTGATCAATGAAAGTAGATAGAGGGCAAAGTCGCCCTCGATGATTATTTTAGAGTTTGGATATACTCGGCTACTGCCTGAGCGTCTGCATCGCTTAATGGAGTCGCAATAGGCTTCATCATAGCTCCCATGCCGTAGGAGTTTTTACCTGTTTTATACTCTTTTAGAGCGGCAACGATAGTGGCTGTATCAAGAGATGAGAGCGCAGGGACTTTGTTGTTGAACATTTTCTCGGCTTTTTGCCCGTGACAGGCGATACATTTTTTGTATATAGTCGCGCCATCAGCCGCGAACATCGAGCTTGCGAGCATAGCTGCAATACCAGAAACGATCAGAATTTTTTTCATTTTTCATCCTTTTTAAAAAATAGTTCAAATTATATTATAAAAACATAAATTTAAACTTGATTGCGAAGTTTATATCGGTAATAGTTTAAATAATTTTAGCTATAATCACGAGATGAGTAAAATTTTAGGCACTAAAGCGTTATTTCTCGACCGAGATGGCGTCATAAACGAAGATACCGGGTATGTTTACGATATTGCAAATTTTAAATTCCGTGATGGAATTTTCGATGTTTTGCATAAATTTTGCGAGCTTGGCTACAAGCTCATCGTCGTAACAAACCAATCAGGCATAGGACGAGGCTACTACACGCAAAAGCAGTTTGAAATTTTAAACGATCATATGCTAGCAGAGTTTAAAAAGCGCGGTATAAATATAACAAAGGTCTATTTTTGTCCGCATGCTCCCGAGGCTTCGTGCGAATGTCGCAAGCCAAAACCAAAAATGATCCTGGATGCCGCTTTGGAATTTGGCATAGACCTTGATAGATCCGTGATGATAGGCGATAAACCAAGCGATGTATTGGCCGGTCAAAATGCCGGCGTAGGGCGAAATTTCTTACTTGACGGGCAAAATTTCAAGAGCGTGAACGATGTTTATGAATATATGAAAAAGGAAAGATTATTATGAATTTAGACAGTAAAAACATAGCCATAACGGGAGGTGCCGGGTTCATCGGCTCGGCCTTGGCGCATTATCTCGACGAAAATTTCAAAGACACCCACGTTTTGGTCGTGGATAAATTTAGAAGCAATGAGACCTTTAGCAATGGGAATTTAAAGAGCTTCGGGCATTTTAAAAATTTACTGGGCTTTAAAGGCGAAATTTTTGCAGGCGATATAAACTGCAAAGACACCTTGCAAAAGATAGCGGATTTTAGGCCGGACGTGATCTTTCACGAAGCGGCGATCTCGGATACTACGGTTCGCGAACAAGACGAGCTTGTAAAGACTAACGTAAACGCCTTTGTAAATTTGCTAGACATCTGCGAAAGCGGTGGTGCAAAAATGGTTTATGCGAGCTCCGGCGCTACATACGGCAATGCAAAAAGCCCGCAAAAAGTCGGCGAATGCGAAGCCCCAAACAACGTATACGGCTTTAGCAAGCTCGCGATGGATAATATCGGCAAAATTTATGCCAAGCGTGGCGTAAGCGTAGTCGGGCTGCGATATTTCAACGTTTACGGCAAGGGTGAGTTTTTCAAAAATAAGACCGCATCGATGATCTTGCAGTTCGGGCTTCAAATTTTAGCCGGCAAAGCGCCGCGATTATTTGAGGGAAGCGACAAGATAAAAAGAGATTTTGTATATATAAAAGATATCATAAATGCGAATTTAAAGGCTCTTGACGCACCAAGCGGTATTTATAACGCAGCGACGGGAAAGGCTAGAAGCTTTCAAGATATCGCCGATATATTGCAGCGTGAGATCGGCGTAAATTTGGGGAACGAATACATCAAAAACCCATACCTAGGCTCTTATCAGTTTCACACCCAAGCCGACATAGAACCGACTAAAAAGGCTTTAGGATACGAGAGTCAGTGGAGCCTAGAGGAGGGCATAAAAGACTATTTGCCTGAGATAAAGAGGATATTTAAGGAAGAGATAAATGGCTAAGAAGGTTGAAATTTTAGTCGTCGGCGATCTCATGCTAGATCACTATATTTGGGGTAGCTGCGATCGTATCTCGCCCGAAGCACCCGTGCAGGTAGTCAAGATAGCCAAGGAGACGCATCGCCTAGGCGGAGCGGGCAATGTCGTGCAAAATTTGCTCGCTCTTGGAGCGAAGGTCAGTGTCGCAAGTGTCGTCGGAGACGATGAAGTGGGGCTTCGCATAAAAAATATGCTTAGCGAGCTTGGTGCTGGTGGTGGGCTGATACTTAGCGAGAAGGGTCGCGAAAGCTCGATAAAAAGCCGCGTGATGGCCTCTCATCAGCAAGTCGTGAGGATAGATAAAGAAAGTGCCGTCAAGATAAATTTAGAGTCCGAGCTCGTGCAAAAAGTGACTGAAAATTTAAGGAATTTCAGCGTCGTTTTACTTAGCGACTACGGCAAAGGCGTCCTTAGCGACAAGGTCTGTCAAGACATCATAAACGAGTGCGTGCGGCTTGGTATCCCGGTGCTGATAGACCCTAAAGGCAACGACTATTCAAAATACAAAAACGCAACACTACTTACTCCAAATCGCAAAGAGGCGAGCGAGGCGACCGGCATCGCTATAAAAAACACTAGCGATCTAAGAGCCGCCATAATGAAGCTCAAAAACGAGCTTAATCTCAAATACTCCATCGTCACGCTCTCGGAGGAGGGCATCGCGCTTTTTGACAAGGAGCTTGAGATTTTCCCTGCCGAGGCCAAAGAGGTCTTTGACGTCACGGGCGCCGGAGATACGGTGCTTGCGACGCTTGGATACATGTTAGCCAGTAAAAAAGATATCAAAGAAGCTATCAAAATGGCAAATTTAGCCGCCGCCGTGGTAGTCGCAAAGATAGGAAGCGCGACGGCAAATTTTGGTGAGATAGAGGAGCTTTTGCGAAGCAGAGCGAACGCGGAATTCGAGCACAAGATAAAAAGCGCCGAGCAGGTGGCTGAAATTTTATCTCAAAGAGGCGAGAAAAAGGCCGTTTTCACGAACGGTTGCTTTGATATCTTGCATGCAGGGCACACGAGGTATCTCGCTAAAGCGCGCGATTTTGGTGATATTTTGATCGTAGGACTAAATTCCGACGCATCGGTGCGCAGGCTAAAAGGCGAAAGCCGCCCGATAAATTCGCAGCTTGATAGAGCTTGCGTGCTTAGCGGGCTTGGATTTGTCGATTATGTCGTGATATTTGACGAGGATACACCCCTAGAGCTCATCAAAAAGCTAAGGCCGGACATCCTCGTAAAGGGTGCGGACTACGAAGGTAAAGAGGTCGTTGGAAGCGATATCGTAAAAGACGTTAGGCTCGTTGAATTCGTAGATGGAAAGAGTACTAGCGCGATAGTAAAAAGGATAAAAGATGCTGATAAATGAGATGATAAAAAACGAATTTAACGCGCATTTGCAGACTTTAAACGAGACTGTAAAGATGAGCGGGCAGCTACAAAAAGCTTGCGAAATGGTCGTTACCACGTTGAAAAACGGCGGTAAAATTTTGATATGCGGAAACGGCGGGAGTGCGGCTGACGCGCAGCATTTTGCCGCCGAGCTTACGGGCAGATACAAGAGCGAGCGCAAGCCGCTTGCCGGTATCGCCCTCACTACAGATACTTCGGCACTTACGGCTATCGGGAACGACTACGGATACGACACGGTGTTTTCTAGACAGCTTGAAGCGCTTGCTCGTGAGGGCGACTTGCTCGTGGCGATCTCGACTAGTGGAAATAGCAAAAACGTGCTAAACGCGCTTGAAGTCGCTAAGCGCCTTGGTGTGGCTACGCTTGGCTTTAGCGGCAAAGGTGGCGGAGCTATGAATGAAAAATGCGATTTAAATTTAATTGTCCCTGCCAGCGATACCGCGCGAATTCAAGAGATGCATATCTTTTTCGTACATACGATCTGCCAAGCCGTAGATATGGCGTATTGATGGAGCGCACAGCTGATTTTACTCCGCGCACTTTCCAAATTTACAAGCTCGCTTGAAAAGCGCTTTCGCCTTGGCTTCGTCATTGCTTAGCTTTGCTAGCAGGTAGCAAGCCTGTGCGTATTCGAGTTCGCAGCTTTTAGCGAGTAGCGAGAGGCTTTTTGCCGCGCTTTTATCCTTGTCGGTTTTGTTCGCGCTTGAGCCATATACTGCCAAAGCCTCGTTATAGCAGCCTACGCCGTCGCCATTTTGGCAGGCTAATTTATATAATTCAAGCGCCTTTTTAAGATCGATCTTCTCATCGACTAGCCCTTGCTCGTAAATTTGACCGAGATTTGAGCATGCAGTCGCTAATCCGTTGTCGCAGGCCTTTTCGTAAAATTTCTTAGCCTCGCTAAAATTTTTAAGCGTGCTGAAATTTACGGCCAGGTTGTTGCAAGATATCCCGTCGCCGCTTTCGCATTTTGCGCTCAAGGCCTCTTGCTCGGAGGTGGCTTTTTGCCGGGCGACCTCCTCGTCGCTTTGCCAAAAGCCAAAGCTCACGATCTTTTGCCATGACCAGCAGCCGCTAAAGCCAAATGCGACCGCCAGTACGAGGGCGAAATTTAAAATTTTAGTTTTCACTGATCTGACCTAGCTTGACTCCGAGCCGTTTCATCTGCGGGCAAGCCTTATTTAAGCCGCGAAAGCACGCGACTTTGTAAATTTTATATGCGCGCATCTCGTCTTTGTTCACGCCAAGCCCTAGCTCATACATCGCGCCTATATTCGCGCACGAAGGAATGTCCCCCGACTCGCAAGCGTTGGTGTAAGCGCGCATAGCCAGGTAATAATCCTGCGCGACGATCTCGCCCTTGCGATATGCGTTGCCTAGGTGGTAGCAAGACTGCATGCCGCCGTTGTTGCAGCTGGTTTTGTAAATTTCGATCGCACGTTTAGGATCTTTTTTCGTTCCCAGACCTTGCTCGTAAAGAAGCCCCAGGTTCGAGCAGCCAAGCTCTACGCCCTTATCGCAAGATTTTTTATAGTTTTCAAAAGCCTTGTCGTACTCTTTTAAAAACTCGTAATTTGCGCCTAGGTCGTTGCATGCGCCAGCATCGCCGTTAGCACATTGTGGCGTCAAAACGACGATAGCGTTTTGTGAAATTTGCTGTTTGTTTTGTAGGGTCGTTTGATCGTCATTTTTTTGCCATTGGTCGGTGCTAGGCTGCCCGACTTTGGCCGTTTGCAAACATCCCGTGAAAAAAAGCGCTATCAAAAATGCTAAAATTACTCTCATGATCGTCCTTTAAAACTGCCCAAACAAGTCGTTCAGAGCTTCGCTGATGCTTGGGTGTGTGAAGATTTGATTTTTAAAAAAGCCTGCGTTCGCCTTAAAATTCATCGCTATGGCGACCTCGTTGATGATCTCGTGCGCGTAGATGCAGTGAAACGCCGCTCCCAAAATTTCGCCGCTTTTGCTATCAACTATCGCTTTTAGCATACCGATGTCGTGGTTTACGACCTTTGCGCCGGGGACTGCGCTCATGCTAAGCTTTAAAATTTTGATATCTTTGCCAAGCGCGGTCGCCTCCTTTTGGCTGAGGCCAACTTTAGCCAGGGGCGTTTGCGTAAATAGCGTATTTGCGTGTATGGCGCGGTTTTTAGTACTTCGCTCGCCTTTACCGAAAATTTTGTCAAACACTATGCGAAAATCATCCAAACTCGTGTATGTAAAGAGCTCACCGCCTCGCACATCGCCCACGGCGTAGATGTTTGGCGTATCAGTTTGTAAAAATTCATTTACGACGATGTTGCCTTTTTCGTCTATCTTGACACCGACTTTGTCTAAATTTAGCCCCTCGGTCACGGCTTTGCGTCCCATAGCGAGCAAAAATGCGTCGGCGATTATGCTTTTTGACATGCCCCCTTGGCTGAAATTTAGGCCTCTGCCCATTAGGCTCGAGATGTTGCAATCCTCCAAAATTTCGATGCCCTGTGCGATCAACGCTTCTTTTACGCTATTAGCGACGTCATCGTCCTCGTTTTTCATAAATTTGCCACGTCCTATGATCGTGACCTTCGAGCCAAAGCCTGCAAACATCGAGGCGAACTCCAGCCCGATAAAGCCGTTCCCTACGATGACTAGGTGCTTTGGCAGGGTTTTTAGATTTAAAATTTCAGAGCTTGTATAGGCGATATCAGACTTCACCTCAAACGGTGCGTCGGCCTCTTTGGAGCCCGTGTTTATGACGATGGTGTCACCGTCGATCAAGCATTTGCTACCGTCTGCGGTCAAAATTTCGACTGAATTTTTATCGAGGAAATAGCCCACTCCATCGATGACGTCGATGTTCGGGTTATCTTTTAGCATGCCTAAATTTTTAGCTCTGAGCGCGGTTATGAGCTTGTCTTTCGTCTGGATAGAAAGCGTGTAATAATCACCCTCGACGTTATTGTTTACAAATTGCGCCTCTTTTGCCGCGGTGACTAGACGCTTTGTGGGTATGCAGCCTATGTTGATGCACGTTCCGCCGTACATTTGCGGCGATCTTTCTATGAGGGCGACCTTTTTTCCTAGCGCTCCGGCCTTTGCGGCTAGCGTCTTGCCGGCCTTACCAAATCCTATGACTATGATATCGTATTTCATATTTTTCCTTAAAATTTACCTAGTATGTAGTATGTCGTATCGTTTATTTTTTTTAGTTTCATTTTATATTTTTTGGACCAATTATCGATGATCTCATCTACGCGCTGTTTGATCTCGCCGATGGTCGCGATATTTTTTATCTTTAGCCTATCCTCGCTGCCGCTCATCGCCACGAAGCAAAGATGCGACTTTAGATGATCGTTTAAAACGACGACGCTTTGAGGCTCGAGCCCATCGGTGTTGTTTAAAATCCTGCGCATCTGCTCGCTCGTAGCACTATCGACATTATAGCCCAGCTGCGTTAAAAGTGCGTTGTGATCCATTTATCCGTCCTTTAAAAATGTGAAATTTTTATTAGGATTATAAGATTTTTTAGGATAAAATTGGCTAAATTTTGGGGGAGCGACGTGAGAAAATTTATATTGAGCGTTTTGACGGTTTTGCTTTTTGTCGGGTGTGCGAGTGGGCAAGTAGATGAAATTTTGGGCCTTTCAAAGCCTAAGGACGATCCTGAAGTCGTCCAGATGATGGACGCGATATATCTTCACAATCAAAAAGAGTATAAAAAGGCGTTTTATCGCTTCGAGCGCTATGCAAAAGAGGGCAACGTGCTTGCGATGTATCAAGTGGGCTTGTGCTATCGCGACGGCCTTGGCGTGAGTAAAGATATGCTGCGAGCGTTGTTTTGGTTCAAGACTGCCGGCAGATACGGACACAAAGATGCACTGCGAAATGCTGGATACATCTACGAATACGGCCTTGGCGTGAATAAAAACGTCAAAAAGGCTATGGCGTATTATTATGAAGCGGTAAATTTAGGCTCAAACGAGGCTGCTTTCGAGCTTGGCTCGCTATATCTTTTGCAAAACGAATTCAAAGACGCGAGATATTTTTTAAACCTCTCTTGTGGCGGTGGCGTCAAAGAGGCCTGCGATAAGCTGGCAACGATGAAATTTTAAATTTGCCAAATTGTAAGCATTTTGCTTGCAAAATTTCGCCACCTAGCTTTGATCCGTGCTTTTTTGACTGATCAGCACGCCCTCGATCATCTTTTTTATATCGCCGTCAAGTATCGCGTCAGTCTGGCTAAACGCCTGCCCGCTGCGATTATCTTTGACTTGCTGATAAGGGAAAAGCACGTATGAGCGGATCTGATGACCCCAGCCGATCTCGCTTTTTTCCACGCTGTTGCTTGCCTCTTGTTGTTTCATGAGCTCCAGCTCATAAAGGCGCGATTTTAGCATTTTCATCGCTGTGGCGCGATTTTTGTGCTGGCTACGGTCGTTTTGACACTGTACGACGATGCCTGTTGGCATGTGAGTGATACGGATCGCAGACTCGGTTTTATTTACGTGCTGGCCGCCTGCGCCGCTAGCACGGTAGGTGTCGATCTTTAGGTCTTTCTCCTCGATCTCTATCTCGATATCATCGTCGATCTCAGGGCTCACCATAACGCTTGAAAAGCTCGTATGGCGGCGTCCAGCGCTATCAAACGGGCTCGTGCGCACGAGACGGTGGATGCCGTTTTCCGCCTTTAGATAGCCGTATGCGTTCTCGCCTTTAACGATGAAGCTCACGTCTTTTAATCCCGCTTCATCGCCCTCTTGAAAGTCCAGCGTCTCGACCTTAAAGCCCTCTCGCTCGCAAAAGCGCAGATACATACGATATAGCATGCTCGCCCAGTCGTTGCTCTCGGTGCCGCCGGCTCCGGGGTGGATCGAGATGATCGCATTTTTATTATCATCCTCGCCGCTAAGCAGCATCGAAATTTCAAGTGCGGTTATCTTATTTTCAAGCTCAGTAGCGTCATCAAATAGCGAATTTAACGTCTCTTCGTCGCTTTCAGAATTTGCCAGCTCGTAAAGCTCCTTTGCGTCATCGACGGCAGCCTTGGCGTTTGTAAATTTTGCGAGCATATTTGAAATTTTAGTCTTTTCTTTGTTTAGTGCGCCCGCCTTTGCGATATCTTGCCAAAAATCAGGCTCATGCTCCAGCCTTTCTATCTCCTCCAGGCGCTCTTTTATGCTTTGTGGCTTGATGATCGAGCCGATGTTTTCGACCTTGGTGTTTAGTCTCTTTAAAAGCTCGGTGTATTCGTAGTTATCCAAAATTTTCTCCGTTAAATTTTTAGCGTATTCTAGCTAAAATAAGCTTACATTTTAAATTTAATCCTTAGTTCAATCCTTTTTTGTTAAAATGACAGCTTAAATTTTATTAAAAGAAGTAAAAATGTTGATACTAAAAACAGTAAAACAGCTACAAGATTTCGTAGCCTCCGCTAGCGGTGAGATCGGCTTTGTGCCGACTATGGGCGCACTACATGACGGGCATATGAGCCTTATCAAAAAATGCGTGAGCGAAAATGCCGTGAGCATCGTCTCGACCTTTGTAAATCCTACTCAGTTTTTGCCGGGCGAGGATCTGGAAAAATATCCTAAAAAAGAGGAGAGCGATATCAAAATTTGCGAGCTTTGCGGCGTTAGCGCGATGTTTATCCCGGACGCCAAGGAGGTGTATTTTGACGATGAGCCTTGTATAATCGCGCCTAAAAAATACTCGAGCATTTTGGAGGGCAAGAGCCGACCGGGGCATTTTGACGGAGTTTTGCGCGTATTGGTAAAGCTTTTTAACCTTACTCGCGCAAAGAGAGTTTATATGGGCAAAAAGGACGCCCAGCAGCTAGTCATCGTGCAAAATATGGTAAAAACGTTGTTTTTAAATTTGCAGGTCGTGCCTTGTGAGATCGTGCGTGAGAGCGACGGACTGGCGCTTTCTAGCAGGAACGCCTATCTTAGTGAGGAGGATAAATGCAACGCTCTTCGTTTGTCGCGCGCACTCATCAACGCTTCAAATTTGATCAAAGGCGGCGAGCTTGACACCTCCGAGATCAAGACGGGCATGCTAAAGACGCTTGAGCCGCTTACGGTCGATTACGTCGCGATAGTGGATAGGGATTTTAACCAAATTTCAAAAGTCGAGCTTGGCAACACGATAATCCTAGTCGCCGCAAACGTCGACAAGACGCGCCTCATCGATAACATCTGGGTATAAAATGTCTGCGGCAAATTCAGTAAAAAGCGGCGGTAAGCTTCATCTCGTATCGCTTGGGTGCAACAAAAATTTAGTCGATAGCGAGATAATGCTGGGGCGTCTTAGCAACTACGAGCTTACAAACGAGACCCGCGAAGCAGACGTTATCATCGTAAATACCTGTGGCTTCATCGCCTCTGCCAAAGAGGAGAGCGTGCGGGTGATACTTGAGATGGCGGATGCCAAAAAACAAGGTGCGACGCTCGTAGTAACGGGCTGTCTCATGCAGCGCTACCGTGAGGAGCTCATGCGCGAGCTTCCGGAGGTAGATTTATTCACCGGCGTGGGGGATTATGACAAGATCGATGAAATTTTACTGAAAAAGCAAAATTTATTTAGCCCCGGCACTTATCTGCAAAGCAGTGAGGATCGCGTGATAACGGGCTCAAACTACCACGCGTATATCAAAATTTCAGAAGGTTGCAACCAAAGATGCAGCTTTTGCGCGATCCCAAATTTTAAAGGCAGGCTAAAGTCTCGCTCGCTTGAAAATATCGTGAACGAGGTAAAAAATTTAGTCAAAAAAGGTTTTTATGACTTTAGCTTCCTCTCGCAAGACAGTAGCTCTTATATGCGCGATCAAGGCGTGAAAGACGGGCTCATAGAGCTCATAGACGCAGTCGAAAAGATAGATGGCGTAAAGAGCGCGCGCATACTTTATCTCTATCCTAGCGCCGCTTCAGACGCACTCATCGAGCGTATCATCGCCTCGCCAGTGTTTCACAACTATTTTGATATGCCTATCCAGCACATCAGCGAAAAGATGCTTCGTTTGATGAAGCGAGGAAGTGGCAAAGATCGCATAATGCAGCTTTTAAAGATGATGAGAGCGGCTCCTGGTTCGTTTTTGAGAACGGGCGTGATAGTGGGCCATCCGCTTGAGAGCGATGATGACTTTAACGAGCTTTGCGCACTGTTTGACGAGATAAAATTTGACCGCGTGAGCGCGTTTGCGTATTCGCGCGAGGAGGATACGGCCGCTTTTGATATGGCGCAAGTGCCTACAAAAACGATCTCAAAACGGCTAAGCATGGTCGAAAAGATAATCAAAAATGAGATAGACGCGAGCTTTAAGGCCCAGCTTGGTAAGCGCGTAGTAGTGAGTCTGGAGGGGCAAAGCAGCGAGGGCGAGATGTTTTTTGGCGCCAAGATGGACATCTGGGATAAAGATATAGACGGTGAAATTTTGATAAACGAGAGCGAGCTGGAGGAGCTTGAAGTGGGCGGTAGGTATCTTTGCGAGATAACGGACATCGCACCTGAAAAGCTGATAGCTCGTGTGCTAAAGCGAGCCTAGGACAGCGGCCATGAGCGAGTGGATAGAGGCGCACCTGCTTGAAAAGCTAAAGGGCGTGAAAAATCTGCTTGCTTTCTCTCACGGTGTCGATAGCACCGCGCTTTTTTATATTTTAAACGACGCTGGCGTGGACTTTGATATCGCGATAGTAGACTACAACGAGCGCGCCCAAAGCAAGGACGAGGTCGCGTCAGCCAGGGCTTTAGCGGCTAAATTTGATAAAAAATGTTTTACTAAAAGCGTGAATCTTGGCCGATCGAATTTTGAATGCACCGCAAGAAAGGCGAGATATGAGTTTTTCGCTGAAATTTGCGCCCAAAATGGCTATACAAATTTGATCCTGGCACATCAGCTGGATGATAGGTTCGAGTGGTTTTTGATGCAACTTGCCAAGGGCGCCGGACTGAACGAACTGCTTGGGATGAGCGATTTTGAGAGGCGAAAGGACTATGACATACTTAGGCCGCTGCTTAAATTTAAAAAGTCTCAGCTAGAAGCGTTTTTAAAAGAGCGAGGGCTGAAATACTTCATCGACGAGACAAATTTCAGCCATAAATTTAGACGAAATTTCATGCGTCAAAATTTTAGCGAGCCGTTTTTGGCGCGATTTTCAAATGGTGTGATAAAAAGCTTCGAGCTTTTACAAGGTGACGCACAGACGCTGCGCCCTAGCTTTACCTCTGTCGCAGATAAAATTTATCTCGTCAAAAAGGACGAGAGCGCTATGCGCGGTGTGGATAAGGTCTGTAAAATTTTAGGCGTTTTGATGAGTGAGACTCAAAGAAAAGAGTGCGAAAGATGCCTCGGAAAAGGTTGCGTCATATCGGGCAAGGTTGCGGTCGGAGCTAATGAAAATTTCATCCTCGTAACGCCGTTTGTAAGTGCGAGCATGGATAAAAATTTCAAGGAGAGATGCCGCGTTTTAAGAGTGCCGCCGATCAATCGCGGCTATCTTTACAGCGTAAATTTTGACGTCGGGATTTTAAGGCAAAATCTTATCTAAGCCCATAAACTCGTATATTGAAGGTCGTGTGGATCTTATCGTTCTCGCCCTTCATCGTTATAGGAAATTCCGCTTTTATGATGCTTTCGTATTTACCCAGTGCGTCAAGGAAATCGTAAAATTTCTGCGGAGTTCTGAGCGAACTCGTGACATTTAGCTGATATCTGAAAAATTTCTCAGTGCTGTTTGAGTCTAAATTTTCATCGCCAAGCTCGCTGAGACTGACCTCGCTAAAGTATGTCGAGGCGAAATTTATGAATTTATCCTTATCAAATTTTTTATCGTAAGAGCCGATTATGAATTTATCTTTTTCCTTCATCGCTTCAAGGGCTGCAAATTTTGTATCGTAGCTTTGCTTGACTTTGGCGTAAGAGGCCATTTGAGAGCGGTTCTCGCGGTTTAAATTTTTATATTCTTTGATATTTGGGACGATAAAACCAAAGATCATCACGAGGCAAACTATAATAAAAATAAAAATATACAGCAAGAGCTTGACGATATCGATCTTTTCTAGGCTCGTGTCTTTTTTACTCATTGTAGCCCTCGGAGTTGTCTATTTTATTTGTACTGATAAAGCCGTACCAGCCGTTTTTGGTCTGATAAAAGCTTGTATTTGATGTCGTGAATATCGATCTTAGCGGCGAAGCCAAGAGCTGGTTGAAGACGTCTTTAGTCGGCGTTATGCCTCGTATGATGAGTGAATTTTTATCCATAAAGACCTCTTCAAGCGTTATGCTGTCAGGCACTAGGTCAAAGAGGTTGTGAAGGCTTTGCTTGAGGATGGAATTTGACGTGTAGATGTCCATCGCAGCATCTATTTGTGTAGAAAGCCTTGCCGTAAGCTCGTCGGTCTGGATACCTCTTTGATTTAGATGCTCCTGCTCGATCGCCAGTTTTTGGGTATTTTGCGAGATCGAGTAGTTTTTATAAACGATGAAAAAATTTATCACTAAAAGCATCGCGAAAACAAAGCCGATAAGCAGCATCCACAGCTTACTGAATATGCTTAATAGCGGCCTTGGCTCGGGAGTAACGAAACTAAAAGTCATAGCGGTATCTCTTTTTGCATGAGCTCGTTCATTATATGTAGCGTATTTATCGGATAGACGGAGGTTTCGACGAAAAGCTCCGCTTGCAAGTATTGCACGAAAGTCGCGCTCGTTTTGGTGTTTTCAAATATCACTACTTGCTCGATAAAATCGCCATCGTATATTGGATTTTGATAAAATTCCTTCATCGCTGCGGTGATATAGCTAAACATGCTCATATCTCGGCCAAAGATCGCGACCGATTTTTCCACGTTTGTGGATGCAGGCATATTAAGCTCGTAGTTCAGGTCCTCAAAGTCCTTTAGCTTATCGCCGTTTAGCATCTCGTCCAAGCTTTTGAAATCATCTAAAGATCCCGCGTCCTCCTCCTCTTTGATAATGAGGTTGTCGATATCCGTTATGTCCTCTTCTTTAAACATTTGATCGTCTGAAGGAGCGCTTTGACTATCCTCTATCCTAAAAAACGTCGATAGCTTCATTTGTTTGTTTTTAAAGATAGAAAGCGCAAAAGAGTCCGCGTGTATATAAAGATAAAGTGTGGTCTTGGGTGAAATTCCACGTTTTAAAAGCTCAAAAAACATCAAAGATATAGGCGAGTAGATGAGATCCACGCTACCATCACCAAAGGTATCTCTGACCTTTTTTATCGCCAAAAGATCGGCATAAATGCTCCAATCATCTTGCATTTTCAGGCTTGTTAGGCCATATGAGCTTATATTGAATTTTTTGTATTCTTCCTCATGGACTGTCGGCACCGCTCCTTGCGAGTCCTCGTTGAAAAATAGCGAGACATATACGCCAAAATAGCTCTTTTCTTGAAGCTTTATGTAGTCGATGACCTTTTGATCGATATTTTGCGGGTCTATATCGGTAAATTTAGCGTTTATCGTTTTTATCACCTTGCCGTTTCTAAAAACACGCCCGTAAAATAGGCACTCCGTTCCTTCTATAACGGCGCTTAAAAATAAATTCGAAAAGAGGCGGCGGATAGAAAACGACATAATGCTCCTAAATTTTAATGCGTGATTTCATAATATTACCCAAAAAACGCATTAAAAAAAATTAAAAGAGCTTATTTTTTAATTTGACGAAATTTTCTCTCATATTTTTCGCCTCATTTTTTAGATCGCTGTCAAGTAGCGGGCTGTCTTGTAGCTGCGAGTAGCCCTCTATCATGATCTCACACATCAGCCTTATGCGCTCACGGTCAGCGTTGCTTACTTCATTTTGGCTCATTTGTTTTATATTTTGCAGATATTTTTTACCATCGTTTATGTAGGCTGTAAATTTCAGCGCGATCTTACTTTGATTTACGAGAGTGCTTGCCATTTTGTTGTAATTATCAAGCTCTAATGCTCTTTGACTGAGCTTGAAAGCTTCGTCGAAATTTCCTATCTCGTAGTAAAATTTTGCTTTGAAAGAGAGCTGATATGAGCCGTTCGTCTCGAAAAACAGCCAGCCTGCGACGATTATGAATATCGGCAAAAATACAGCTACCAGCTTTGCTCTCATTTTGATTCTTTTTCTAAAATTTCTCTTAGCTCGTTGCTGATTTGAGGATTTTTGCTCTCATTTTTCGCCCACCAGATTTTTAGATTTTGGATAAAGTCGTGTTTGTGGCTTTGCACGCTTTTGCCACCGTCTTGTTGTGATGCCGTCCAAAGCTCGTTTTGTATCCGTTCTTTTGCCGCTTTGATGCTAAGAGCATTTACGTCAAATGGGCGCGAAAGGCTGAAATTTATCTTGCAAAACGGCTTTGGCAGTATCATCTTGTCCCAGCTTTTAAACTCCCAAAATGAGCTTGCTTCGTAGTTTAGCACGTAAATTTTGCTGTTTGTCTTTTGCGCGATGATTACGGCTCCGTCTGCGACGCTGTGCCTTGGGCCGCGCGGACCATCGGGCGTGACGATGACGTCCGTACCGTTTTTTATCTCTCGTAGCGCCTCGATGAGCGCCTTTGCACCGCCTTTTGAGCTGCTGCCCCTTATAGCGCCTATATTAAAAAGCTTCATTACGCGAGTGATGAGCTCGCCGTCTTTGTGGTCGCTGATTATCACTTTTGCTGTCTTTTTGATCGGTTGCCACCATTTTTTGTAGGCGTGGCTCATAAAGGCCAATCTGCCGTGCCAAAAGACGACTACGCAGCCGTTTTGCGGCACTTTTACGCCGTTATCCCGGTAGCTTTTTTTGCAGGTTAAAAAGATGAGCCACATAAGCGCATAGATGAGATAGACGCTTATGCTTATTTTGAAATTTTGCCATTTACTAGTTTGCGAGCTCGCCATAAAGCACCATTCGCTTTGGATCTGTTATCTTTACTTTCAGCGTCCTACCCAGTAGTTTCTCGCTACCATTTACTTGAACGAGAAAATTGTTGAAACTACGTCCGGCAACGCCGCCGTTTGCACGAAGCTCCTCGAAATAAACGTCTAAAATTTTGCCCTCTTGCGCGGCGACGATCTCGTCTAAAATTTCGTTGTGGCGACTTTGCAGGCGTGTTAGGCGCGCAGATGCGGTGGCTTCGTCGATTTGATTGGTAAATTCTGCCGCTTTTGTCATCGGGCGCGGCGAATATTTAAAGCTAAAAATTTGCTCGAATTTTACCTTTTCAAGCACGTCCATCGTATCCTCAAACTCCGCGTCGCTTTCGCCCGGAAATGCGACGATAATGTCAGTCGAGATACTCACGTCCGGGCACATTTCGCGCAGTTTTGCTGCTCGGTTAAGAAACCACTCTTTCGTGTAGCCGCGCTTCATCTCGCGTAGGACTTTGGTGTTGCCGCTTTGAAGTGGCATATGCATGGACTTGCAAATTTTGGGATTTTGCGAGAAAATTTCAAGAAATTTATCGTCCATATGAAGCGGATGCGGGCTCGTAAAGCGGATGCGCTCGACGCCTGCGACTTCGCTAATGCGCACGAGCAGATCGCTAAAATCAATTTTTTCATGCGTGCCAGAAAAACGTTTGCCGTAGTTATTTACGTTTTGCCCGAGCAAAAATATCTCTTTCGCCCCGTTTGCGGCGGCCTTTTCGACCTCGCGCAGGATCAAATTTGCGGGGATGGAGATCTCGTCGCCGCGCGTGTGCGGGACGATGCAGTAGGTGCATTTTTTGTCGCAACCTATCGAGATATTGATATGGCTTTTGTAGGGCGAGCCGCGAAATTCGCCGAATGCATACTCGCTCTCGTCGTGGTTGATGTCGGTGCTGATAAATTTAGGCGTCTTGACAGCGGTTGAAATTTTACTGACGTTTCTTGCACCAAGCACGAAATCAACGTAAGGAGCACGTTTAAAAATTTCGTCCCCGAGGTGGCTTGCCGTGCAGCCGCAAACGCCGATCTTCGCGCCGTTTTTTTTGGCTTTTTCAAAAGCTCCGACCTCGCTAAAAAGCTTATGCACGGGCTTTTCGCGCACCGAGCAGGTGTTGATCAAAATGAGGTCGGCTTCTTCTAAATTTTGCGTGAGCGTGTAGTCTTCTTTTTGCGAGAGCTCGGCGATGATATGCTCGCTGTCTCGCACGTTCATCGCGCATCCCAAGGTCTGTATGAAAAGCTTTTTACTCATTAAAGTATGTGGACTTCATACATATAGTCATTGTCGTCAAGCCCGTATCTAACGGTCCTGTGATAGACGCTTAGCCCTTTTTCTTCAAAAAATTCGACCAGGGCGATCAGCTGTTTGTGGCTGTTTTCTTTATCGAAATAAAAAATTTTCTGTCCCTCTTTGCTGACCGCGGCCTCGATCTTATCAAGCGAGATGGTTTTTGGTTTCGCGTCTATCTCGGTTCTAGCAAGTTTTAGCTCCATTTTTCATCCTTATTTTAGCTTTTTTGAATTCGTGAGTATATCAAAAAGGTAATAAAACTCTCATTAAAGTTTTTATTAGTATCAAAATTGTATAATTGCCAAACTTCACGATTAAAAATCCCCAAAATTTTATCGTCATAACGGAGGAATAATGGAAAGAATTTCAGATATTATCGAGTCCATAGCAAACGAAAAAGGCTTGCAAATAGACGATGTCAAAGAGCGTGTCATAAGAGCTCTCATAAACACCGCAAAACGCGTATATGGCGAGAACTACGAATACGACGTCACGATCGATGCAAATAAAAATTTAAAGCTTTATCAAAAAATTTTAATAGTCGCAAACGACGACGAGCGCCTAAATGAGGACAACGAGCATTTTATCAGTCTAAAAGAGGCCAAAAAGATCGATAGCGGCGTCGAAGTGGGCGATGAGCTCACATATGAGCTAAGCCTTGATAACCTCGGCAGGACCGCAGCTCAGACGCTTCACAAAGAGCTTGAATACCACATCCAGCGCCTAGTCGAGGAGAAAATCTTTCAAAAATACGACGAAATGGTCGGCCAGATGGTCTTTGGCTCGGTCGTACGCGTAGACAACGACGAGAACACATATATCGAGATCGACGAGCTTCGAGCTATCTTGCCTCGCAAAAACCGCATAAAAGGGGAGAAATTTAAAATAGGAGACGTCGTAAAAGCGGTCATCCGCAAGGTATTTACGGATAAAAATTTAGGCATTAGAGTCGAGCTATCTCGCACATCGCCTAAATTTTTAGAAGCTCTGCTAAAAGCCGAAGTACCGGAGATCAAAGACGGTGGCATCATCATACAAAATAGCGCCAGGATACCGGGCGAGCGGGCTAAGGTCGCGCTCATCTCGACTACTCCAAACATCGATCCCGTGGGAGCTACCGTCGGCACAAAAGGTGTGAGGATAAACGCCGTCAGCAAAGAGCTTCATTATGAAAACATCGATGCGATCGAGTATGCGAGCGAGCCGGCGATATTTATCTCTCGTGCGATGGCACCTGCGATCATCAGCTCTGTCAAGATAGACGGCAACAAGGCCATCGTGAGCCTAGTAGGCGAGCAAAAGAGCAAAGCCATCGGCAAAAACGGCATAAATATCCGCCTAGCCAGTATGCTGACAGGATTTGAGATCAAGCTAAATGAGCTTGGGGCAAGAAACGCCGCCGATAGCGAAAACAAAGAGCCTGTCAAGGATCTAAAAGCGCTTTTTGGCGACTGATCGGATTTAGCGCACCTAAGCTTAAAATTTCAATATCGAGCAAATTTTAAATCCTCCGTAAAATTTACAAAAATATGCTCTTAAATTTAATGGTTCTGTTTTAAAAAAGCGTTATTGCTCTTACACGAACGCTTCGTAAATCTTATTCACTCTAGGAGAGACCCAGTATAGACGCGAACAGGGTTTCAAGGAAATCTTTTTGCTTCGCAAAAACTACTCGGCCCCTACGAGCTTCCATAATTTTTCGTTTCGTTGCACTCACGACTGCCAGCAGAATGAGGGAGCGAGTAGTAGAACGGCGGCAATAGCGTCGTTTCGCAATGTTTTTACAGGGATGCTGTTCGCATTCCCCTGCTCTTGAAAGTTAAAAATCAACGTTTTTAAAATAGAGCCAATTTAATAGCCTTTTGGCTTGCCCCTAAATTTGCTCGTCTTTTGCCATTTTTATAAATTCAAGTGCGAGCTTGGATAGCTTTTTGTCTTGTTTGTGAGCTAGTATCAGCGTTTGCTTAAGTAGCGGTTCGTTTATGTCAAAAAGCATCACTCGCTCTTTGACCTCGCCTTTTATAAACTGCGGTGGCACAAAGCAAGCGCCTACTCCGGAGGCTACTATCGATACCGTGATGTCGGCGGTCTCGGACTCGCAAAATATATTTGGTGCAAAGCCGGCTTTTTTAAAAATTTTATCAAATTCAAAACGCTCTCTTTGATAGGCGTTTGGCAATATGAATTTTTCATTTTTCAGCTCTTTGAGCTCGATCTTTGGGTATCGATCGTCGTCGTTTTTATATTTTTTGACAAGCTCGTGTGTGACTGGCAGTACGAGGTATAGCTTATCTTCTTTTATGACCTGATACTCTAGCCCTTGCGTATCCATCGGATATACCAGCATCGCTAGATCCAGCTCGTCTTTTATCAGTCTATCTCTCACGTTTAGGGCGGAAAATGCCTGAACGATCTTGATATCGGCTTTTGGGAATTTTTTGCAAAATTTAGGCAAGATGTTTGGCATTAGGTTGTAGCCGGTTTGTGAAAATCCTATCCTTACTTTGCCTGTCATGATGCCATTAAGCTCTTTGATCTGATCGTTTAGCTCCTCAAAGGTTTCAAGCATGATTTTTGCCTTTGCTGCGTAAATTTCACCGGCTTTTGTAAGAGTAAGCGGTGTAGTTCGCTCAAAAAGCGAAATTTTAAGCTCGTTTTCAAGCGATATTATACTTTTTGAAAGCAGTGGCTGACTCATTTTCAGCTTCTTCGCAGCTTTTGTAAAGCTTCTAGTCTCTGCCAATGTCACTATAAATTCCATATATCTTAAATTCATATTTTTCCTTCAAATTTTCTACATATTATAACATAATAGTTATATGATTATACATAAAATATCATTTAACATATAATAAAATTTCATTTATAATCCGGTAACTTAAATTTATATTAGTTTGTAAATTTAAAAATGATATTTAAAAAGGAGCGAGTATGCAAAATATATCAAGGCGCGAAATGCTAAAAATGGGTATGGCAGGAGCTGGTATTTTGGCGCTTAGCACAATGAGTGCGGCTGCAGATGAGGCAAAAGATATTAAATTTGACGAGCAATACGATGCCATCATCATAGGCTCTGGCATATCCGGGCTAGTGGCTGCGCTTAAGGCGTCAAAACGCGGATCAAAAGTCTTGGTGATCGAGAAAATGGGTCGTATCGGCGGAAATTCCGTTATAAACGGCGGTACGATGGCGGTGCCAAACAATCCTATCCAAAAAGCACAGGGTATAAAAGACAGCAAGGAAATTTTCATTGCCGATTGTATGAAAGACGGGCTAAATTTAAATCATACTGACCTTTTGGGCGTTATTTATGATAGAGCAAACGATGTGTATAGCTTTTTTAAGGAGACAGGGGTCGAGATCCCAGAAAAGGTGCTTCCGATCGCCGGTCACTCGGTAGCTAGGGCTATCCAGTCGGTAAACGCCTCGGGAGCCGACTTTATCCTGCCTTTGCAAAAATTAGCCGAAGCGGACGCGAATATCACCATCAAAAAACGTACTAAATTCGATGAATTCATACAAGATGAGGGCGGTCGCGTCGTAGGTATAAAATGCCGCGAAAACTATAAATTCGATAATAAATTTGCAAGCGACGACAAAGAAAATCTAGGCGGCGATGTAAAATTTATAAAGGCGAACAAAGGCGTAGTTTTGGCCGCTGGCGGATACAGCTCGGATAAATGGTTTAGGGTGCAACAAGTGCCGTTTTTAAAGGAAAATATCGAAGCCGTCAGTCAGCCGGGCTCAACGGCTGGAGCCATGGTAGCCGCCATATCTATCGGAGCAAATCCTTTGCAGCTAAGCTGGATACAGCTAAATCCGAATACTAACCCGCACGAAAAGGGCTTTGGCACCTCGACGATGTTTGTTAATGACTGTTGCAACAGCTATGGGCTAAGTGTCGATCCGAAAACCGGCAAACGCTTTGTAGATGAACATGCAGGTCGCAAGGTGAAATGCGACGCTATATTTAAGATAATGGCCGAAAGTGCGGGCAATGACAACTATCCGGTGCATATCTGCGATCAGCAAGCTGTGGATATAAATAATCCAAAACATACCGCAAAGGGGCTTGAAATGGGCTCTATCAAGAAATTTAACACTCTTGAAGAGCTCGCAAAAGCATACAATATCCCGCTCGAACCATTTTTAAAGACGATAAGCGACTTTAACGGATATGTTAAAAATGAGAAAGACCCTGACTTTGGCAAGCCGCTAACCAAAGCCGACGTCAAGGGCATAGATGTATCAAAGCCGCCGTTTTACGCTAGCCAGAGCGTGCCTAAAATTTTATACTGCATGGGTGGAGTCGAGATAAACCAAAAAGCGCAGGTCATAAGCATGAAAACTATGGAGCCTATACCCGGGCTTTACGCCGCAGGGGAAGTCACCGGAGGCGTCCAGGGCGCGAGTAGGCTTGGTACTATGGGGATGGCTGATGCGGCGGTCTTTGGCATGATAGCGGGCGAGAATATCTAAAATTTCGATCTATCTCGGGCTATAAGTCCGAGGTAGATCCTTGATTAAAGCTCAGATCTATCTTTGCGCTTTGTCGCCTCTTTTTTGCGTTTTTCCAGCTCGTATGCGTCGTTTAGGGCGTCCTCGTCGTCAAATTTCGCTCCGTCTAAAAATTTTCGGTAGTCCTCAAATTGATTGTTCTTTATGCCCCAAATAAGCCCCACAAGCCCAAAAGCCCCCATCAAAACGGATATCAGCAGTATCAAAGCAAGCGTCGTATTACTCATCGTTTTCCTTAAATTTCGCCCTTATCGTGAGAGAATTCAGCACCACCGCAAGCGAGCTAAAAGACATCGAAAGCGCCGCAAACAGCGGCATCACATAGCCCATCGCCGCAAGCGGGACAGTCAAAAGATTATAGCAAAGGCTAAAGGCTAAATCTTGCTTTATCTTGCCAAGTGTGAAGCGCGCTATTTTAACGGCGTTTAGCAGGCTTTTTAGACTGTCATCAAGCAGCACGACATCGCTTTTTGCCAGGCTGGCGTCGGCTCCGCTACCCATGCAAACGGCAATTTGTGCTAGGCTAAGTGCTAGAGTATCGTTTATGCCGTCTCCTACCATCACGATCTTGGAGCCGTTTTGCTGTAAATTTTTGATAAATCGCGCCTTTTCATCGGGCAGGCAAGAGGCCTTGAAATCTGCGATGCCAAGCGCATCCGCGACCTCTTTTGCGACGTTTTGATTATCCCCTGTGAGCATATAGGTTTTAAGCCCCATCGCTTTTAGCTCCTTTACGCAGCTTTTCGCGTCGTTTTTTAGCTCATCGCTTAGTTCGAATTTCGCTGCCAGCACGCCCTCAAACGCTACGTAATAGCTCGTCTTGTCGCTTTTAGAGTGTGATATGTCGATGCCAAGCTCACGCATGAAATTTTCGCTGCCGGCGACTAAAATTTTGCCTTTAAATTTAGCGCTCACGCCCTTTGCGGCGATCTCTTTTACGTCGCTAAGCTCTAAAGCTTTTGCGTCATTACTGGCTAAGAATTTCGCCACGCCTACGCTTACGGGGTGTTTTGACGCGCCGGCTAGCGAGAAGATCACGTTTGTATCGATGTCGCTAAAATTTATAAATTTACTCACGCAAAGCTTACCTGTGCTGAGCGTGCCGGTCTTGTCAAAGACCACCGTATCGCAGTTTGCGAGGGTTTCTATCATCGCGGCCTCTTTAAATATCACGGCCTTTTTCAGCCCCACGCCAAGCGCTACTAGCGTGCCCACCGGTGTCGCTAGAGCCAGAGCGCACGGGCAGGCGATCACGATGACCGAGATAGCCACGATGAGCGCGTTTTCAAAGCCGCCCTTAATATACCAAAACGTAAACGTCACGAGCGCTACGCAGATGATACCAAGCGAAAATTTAGATGAAATTTTATTTGCCAGCTGCTCGATACGAGGCTTTTTTAGGCTTGCATTTTGTAAAAGGGTGACGATCTTGCTCAAAAAGGAATTTTCAAAATTTGCGCTGGCCTCGTAGATCACGCGTCCGTCAAGGCAAATGAGCCCGCTTTTTACCTCATCTCCCGCGCCAAGCCAGACAGGTGCGCTCTCGCCGCTTATGGACGAGGCGTCAAAGCTGGCTTCGCCCCGGGCTATGAAGCCGTCTATAAGCGCCCTTTGTCCCGCTCTTAGCACGATCTTGTCCTTTATGCTGACGGCTTGCGGATTGATCTGCAAAATTTCGCCGTCCTTTAGCACGCTGACGTCGCCAAGGAGCATGTGATTTAGCCCGTCGATACTGTCGGCAGCGCGCTTTTTGCTCAAAATTTCAAGGAATTTACCGATAAAAACGAAGGTGATGATCATCGCGACCGAGTCGAAATACACCTCACCGCTACGCGAAAACATCGCATATACCGAGTAGATGTAGGCTAGGCTGGCTCCTGTGGCGACTAGCAGATCCATATTTGGCGTGCGGCCTTTTAGCGCGGTAAGCGCCCCGGCAAAAAACGCACCGCCCGTGTAAAACAGCACAGGAGTGGCTAGTACGAACTCGGCGAAATTCAAGATCGCCTTCACATCGGCTCTGATGCCGCTAAAATAGCCGGAGTATTGCGCTATGGCGATCCACATTATGTTCATCGTGCAAAAGATACCGACTAAAAGCTTGGCGTAAAATTCCCGCCTTTTAGCACTCAGTCTCGCCTCCTCACCCTCAGCGTCGTAAGGATGCGCCTTGTAGCCCACGCTGTTTAGCCTGCGTAAAATTTCATTCAAGCTTACCTGCGACTCGTCCCAGACGATGAGAGCCTTATTATTTGCAGCGTTCACGCCCGCTTCTAGGACGCCATTTGTGCCAAAGAGCACCTTTTCTACGAGCCAAATGCACGCAAAGCAGTGGATGTCCTCGATGACGAGCGAAATTTTGCTAAATTCTCCATCTTTTTTGATGAAATCTCGGTATATATCTCGCGCCGAGTCGTCGAAATTTTCACTCTCTTTTGCTGGTGAGAGCGTGTTTTTTCCAAGCCTTTCGTAAAACTCCTCAAGCCCGCTCGAGCGTAAAATTTCATAGACGTTCTTGCAGCCGGAGCAGCAAAATTTATTACCGTCAGGCGCTGATATCATCGAAGTTTCGTCAAATTCCAGCTGACAATGCGAGCATTTGCACTTTTTCATTTTTGTTACATTTTGCTTTCAAATTTATTTGCAAGATTATACGATACTTCGTCTTAAAATTTTGATCGTTTGGAGCAGTAGCGTTTTTAAAAATACATTATTAAATCAAAATTTTAAGGTAAAATACAACTCATAAAACGACGAAATTTTAAAGGAAAAACATGAAATTTTACCAAACCGAGGTGTCAAAAAAGAAAAAGGCGCACTATGTCCCTGCAGTGGAGCACGCAGGGATACTCTATGTTTCTGGACAGCTTAGCATCGATCCTGCGAGGATGAAGCTGCCTGAGGGCGGAGCTAGGGCGCATGCGAGGCAGGCTCTGGCAAATTTAGACGAGGTCTTGAAGCTCGCCGGTGCAAAGAGGCAAGACGTGCTGATGTGCCGCGTTTATACACCCGATGTCGCATTTTGGGACGAGATAGACGATGAATACGCGAAATTCTTTGGCGAGCACAAGCCGGCTCGCGTCGTAGTGCCTACGTCGGGGCTTCACTTTGGCTGCCTGGTCGAGATAGAAGCGACCGTGGCGATGTCGCAAAGGACAGACGATGAAATTTAAATGCAGTAAATGCGGGGCTTTGGCACCGTTTGAGAGCACGAAATATCGCTGCGAGTGCGGCGGGCTTTACGATCTTGACTTCACACCGCCTAAATTTTCGACGGATCTTATAGATAAGAGCGAATTTAGCCTCTTTAGGTACCGAAATTTCATGCCTTTAAAAAATGAAATTTGGCGCGAGATCACGCTGGGCGAGGGCATGACGGCGACGGTGAGATTTGATGAAAAGCTATTTTTCAAGCTTGACTACGCGATGCCTACGCTTTCTTTCAAAGACCGCGGGGCGGCTGTTTTGATATGGCTTTGCAAAACTATCGGCGTGAAAAAGGTCTTGCAAGATAGCAGCGGCAACGCCGGCAACTCGGTAGCGGCATACTGCGCCAGAGCGGGCATCGAGTGTGAAATTTACGTACCGAATGGCACATCGCAAAAGAAGATCGATATGATAAGAGCGTTTGGCGCTACTGCGACGGTCTTTGATGGCTCGCGCGACGAGACCGCCGACGCATGCCGTAAAAAGGCGCTAGATGAGGGCGTCTACTACGCAAACCACGTCTACAACCCGATGTTTTATCAAGGCACGAAGGCATACGTTTATGAGATTTTCGAGCAGCTTGGTCGTGTGCCTGAAAATTTCTTTTTGCCGGTTGGCAACGGCACGCTTCTAATCGGCTGCGAGCTAGCCCTTGGTGAGCTTCTTAGAGCCGGCGCGATCGCTAAAGCGCCTAAAATTTTCATCGTGCAAAGTGAGAACTGCGCTCCGCTTTTTGGCGCGACAAACAAGCCTCGCGACATCGTGCCAAAGCCGACTGAGGCCGAGGGTATAGCCATAGGAAAACCGATGCGAGGCGAGCAAATTTTAGCCGGCTCTTATGAGGGCGAGCGCGAGGTCATCACGATCCCGGAGGCCGACATCGTGCCTACCAGACAGCGTCTAGCGCGAGGCGGATTTTACGTGGAGCACACGACAGCCGCGATCTACGCCGCGTATCTAAACTATATAAAAACGCACGAGCTAAAAGGAGAGAGCATCATATCGCTTTGCGGAGCGGGGCTAAAGAGCGAGCATTGAGCGGGCTTATAAGCGACCCGGCATAGGAGAACGCAAACAGCATCAAGTAGAGTGGCATCTATTTTGCTTCATTTTTTCAAGAAGTAGTTAAGTTACGAGTGAAGCGAAGTAAAAATAGCGTCACTTCGTAGGGTTTTGCTTTTGCAAATCAAAAGACGCTTTATAAAACAAATTTAAATTGGCTCTGTTATAATAAATCATTGACACTTGCTTCGCAAACCTTGCTCGCTCCGCAAAACACTGAACATATAGCACGATTTTTGCGGTCAGTCTTACGACTTCCCTAAAAATCGGCGGTGATAGCGTCGCTTCACAAGGTTTGACTTCGCTCTTGAAATCTGAAAATCAATAAAATATTTTAACAGAGCCTTTAAAATTACAGGAGCGGGTCAAATTCCCGCCCACCCATAGCGTAAATTTAAAGCTAAATTTAGCCTATATTCTCGCCTGCGATCATTCCAAATGTGAGGCAGTCTAAGATCGCGCAGCTGCCAAGCCTGCTAGCTCCATGTGTGCCTCCCGTGACCTCGCCCGCCGCGTAAAATCCCGGTATCGGCTCGTCGTTGATGTCTAAGACCTGCGCTTTGGTGTTGATCTTTACGCCGCCCATCGTGTGGTGCAGCTTCGGAGCGCCGCGCATCGCGTAAAATGGCGGAGTTGCGACCGTGATACCGTCAGTCAGCTTCATCGGCTTGCCAAAGTCCTCGTCGACCCCGCTTTTAACAAAGCTATTGTAGCGCTCGGCAGTCTTTTTTAGCTCATCAGCCGGGATTTTATACTCTTTTGCGAGCTCGTCAAGAGTGTCGAATTTTTTGATCACGCCGCTTTTCATCGGGTTTTCAAGGTCGCTTGGCACGAGCTTTGCCGCGGCGACGGAGTCGCATAGGTTGATCGGATAGCTGTTTGCCTTGGTGTCGATTATTTTAAACATCGCATCGGCTCTGATTTTCCTGTCGGCAAGCTCGTTCATATAACGTTTGCCGGTCTTTGGATCGACTGAAAAGCCGTAGCGAAAGCTCGCCTGCGCCGCAAATTTGCTCGTTATGCCATTGCCTTTTTCGTCCGGGCATTTATACGGGATGTATTGTATCCAGCCGATCTGCACGGGTAGTGCGCCTACTTTGAAGGCTGAAATGAGCGCGCCTGCGGTCGCTCCGGGGTGGTTTGTGGTGTCAAATTCTGGCACTGCGCGCGGGTCTTGTAGCTTCCTAAAAAATTTATCGCTGCAAAAGCCGCCGCTTGCCGGCACGACACCCTTTTTGGCTTTGATGAATTTCTTGTCGCCGCCCTTGTTTTCGCGGTCGTCGCTAAAAAGCTTGTTGTCGAAGCGGTAGTTTTCTCTGACCTGCACGCCGACCACTCGCCCGCTGTCATCAAGTATGAAGTCGTCAAATTTCGTCCGGGTCTTTACCGTGGCGTTTGGCAACTTTTGAAAGGACTCCATCAGTGGCTGAACGATGCCTGAGCCGCTTGTATTTGCCGTGTAGTAGGTGCGTGGCACGCTGTGTCCACCCTCAAGCAGTAGCTTGTCTAGGTATTTTGCGCCGTTTTCGACGGTGAAGTTAAATGTATCTACCGCGCGATCCGCTAGTACCTCCAAAAGCTCGACATGGTTTAGCCCGAGCCCCGCTTTTACGCAGTCGGATATGAAAAGCTCCTTTGAGTCCTTGACGCCGTTTTTCTTTTGTAGTTCGCTGTTTGGCACGGCGAAGATCCCGCCATTTACGACCGAGTTGCCTCCTATACGCCCCATCTTTTCGATGATCACGACGTTTAGGCCTCTTTTTGCCGCCTTTATGCCAGCAGCCAGTCCCGCAAACCCCGAGCCTATGATGACGGCGTCAAAATCCTCGTCCCATTTGACGTCTTTTTCCTTCATGACCGCCGCGTCGGCATTCATACCAAGCGCCATCATACCGGCACCAACAGTACTCATTTTGACGAAATTTCTTCTTGAAAGATCCTTCATCGTACTCTCCTTTGGTATAAAATAAGGTTTTATTAAATGAATTATATATGAAAGCAGATAAGTTTAAGATAAAAATTTAATTTTTTTACTTTATATAAATTTTATTTTCTAAGAATATTAGCTAAATTCCCTATCGATGACGATGAAAATTTTATATCCCGGAAATCTCTCACGCACGATGTTTTCGATATTTGCTCGAAGCTGGCTTAAATTTCGCTCTTTAAAATCCACAACGATGTCAAATCTCACGCTCTTTTTAGCATCATCGATAAAAAATGCGTGCAAATTTAAGATACTTTTAAACTCCGCAAGCGCGCTTTTGATACACTCTTTTGCCTGCGTTTGCCCCAAATTTACGCTATAAATACCAAAAACCAGGTAGGTGCGATACTTTTTGTAAATTTCGATTTGCAGTTCGTTTAAGGTCTGTGAAATTTCGCGAATAGGCAAGTATTCATCGATTTCGACATTCACTGAGCCCACGAAGCGCTCCACGCCGTAGTTGTGCAGGATCAAGTCATACGAACCGCGCACGATCTCGCAGCGATTTACGGCAGCGTAAATTTCGTCTACGACCTCCTTTTCTACGCGTCCGCCGATGATTTTGTCAAAGGTTTCTTTTATCAAAAGCACGCCGTTGATGATAATAAAAAGCGACGCCAAAGCCCCCGCGTAGCCGTCGATCTGCGCGCCCCAAAAGTATGAAAGCGCGGCTGAAAAAAGTATCACGCAAGAGATGATCGCATCTCCCAAAGCCTCCGTACCGACGGCTTTTAGCGAGATGGATTTTGTATTTTTGCCCACTTTGCGGTAGTGCGCGCCCAGTGCAAATTTAACAAAGATCGCGATAAATAAAATCAGCAAAAGTGGTGCGGTAAATTTAGTCTGCACGGGCGAAATGATGTTGCCGATAGAGGTTTTTAAAAAATCAAAGCCAAGCATCAGCACGACGATCGAGACCATCAGACCGCCGATGTATTCGACTCTGCCGTAGCCGTAGGGGTGGTCTTCATCAGGCATCTTGGCGGCGAGCTTTGAGCCAAATATCGTGATGACGCACGAGCTCGCGTCGCTTAGGTTGTTTATCGCGTCGGTGATGATCGCGACCGAGCCCGAGACTAACGCGATGCAAATTTTAGTCGCGGCGAGGCAGACATTTGTGATGATGCCGATGAGAGCGGTCTTTATGATGAGTCGCTCGCGTGCGCCGTCTTTAAAATCCATCATTTTGATCATCCTGTTTTGATTTTACTTTTCAAAAATGGCGCAATTATAGCATTAAATTTGCTCTATTTGAAAAAGCGTTAATTTCTTGATTTGTAAAATTTGCAAAGTAAAATTTTAATAAAATTTATTAAGGGGCAGAAGGGGCTCTACTTGCAGGAGAACGTGACCAGCGTTCGAGCATCGCCCCTTCTGCCCCTTACCACTACTCGCTCGCACTGCAAACGCTACTCGCACGCTGTCCGCGTACTCCTGTCTGCTAACGCGCTCGCTCCCCCACACTGCACGCCTAAGGTTGCTGCCACTGCGTGGCAGATTTTGAACTCGTCATATTTTTAAAACAGTGCCTATAATTTCGCCCCAGCTTGACATCAAAGCCAAATTTATATAAAATGTGGGCTTCAAAAACTTCTTTTTGAAACTTATTTTTAAATCTACAAATTATTCCGTAATTTTAAAGAGGATACATGGAAAATACCCCAAATCAAGCCATCGTGGCTGAAAATCAAAAAACGACTAAAAAATACCCGAGCACTCGCACGCACATTCCGGTTGACGGGCACAAGATCGAGGAACTTCGCACCCTAAGCCTGGAAGATCTCATCGCTATCGCAAACGAGGTCGGCGTCGAAAATCCCCGCGAATTTCGCCGTCAAGACCTGATATTTGAAATTTTAAAAGCCCAGACCAAACAAGGCGGCTTCATACTTTTTACGGGCATTTTGGAGATCACGAACGAAGGCTACGGCTTTTTGCGCTCGGTCGATGCAAATCTAAGCGACAGCTCAAACGACGCCTATGTCTCAAATTCGCAAATCCGTAAATTTGCCCTGCGCGTGGGCGACATCGTCACGGGGCAGGTTCGCGAGCCAAAAGATCAGGAAAAATATTACGCCCTGTTAAAAATCGAAGCGCTAAACTATATGCCACTCATCGAGGCAAAAGAGCGACCATTGTTTGACAACCTGACGCCGCTTTTCCCGACTGAAAAGCTACACCTCGAATACGATCCGATGAAGCTCACCGGGCGCGTGCTCGATCTTTTCACTCCGCTTGGCAAGGGTCAGCGCGGGCTCATCGTCGCCCCGCCAAGAAGCGGTAAGACCGAGCTCATGAAAGAGCTGGCTCACGGCATCGCTAGAAACCACCCAGAGGCGCATCTCATGGTGCTTCTAGTCGATGAGCGTCCAGAGGAGGTCACCGACATGCAGCGCTGCGTCAAGGGCGAGGTGTTTAGCTCGACGTTTGATCTGCCAGCACTTAATCACGTGCGCGTCGCCGAGCTCGTCATCGAAAAGGCAAAGCGACTAGTCGAAATGGGCAAAGACGTCATCATCTTGCTTGATAGTATCACGCGTCTAGCGCGCGCTTACAACACCGTGACCCCGCCAAGCGGCAAGGTGCTAACGGGTGGCGTGGATGCAAATGCGCTGCATAAGCCAAAACGCTTTTTTGGAGCGGCGAGAAATATCGAATTTGGTGGCAGCCTGACCATAATCGCGACCGCGCTCATCGATACCGGCTCGCGCATGGACGAGGTTATTTTTGAGGAATTTAAGGGCACGGGCAACAGTGAGATCGTGTTGGATCGAAACATCTCCGACCGCCGAATCTACCCTGCTATCAACGTCCTAAAATCCGGTACTAGAAAAGAAGAGCTGCTACAAAAGCCTGATGAGCTACAAAAAATTTGGGCTATCCGCTCGGCGATCGCGACGATGGACGATGTGGAAGCGCTTAAATTTTTATACGCAAAGATGCTTAAAACAAAGGACAATAAAGAGCTGCTCTCGATACTAAACGAGTAGAATTTACATCGCCAGCCGCGCAAAATATCACGGCTCGGCTTTTACTATCGTAGGCTCGCCAAAGAGCTTATTTGCCTCCCTTATGACGGCTTCTTGCTTTATTTTTTCCATCTCTTGCGGGGACTTTGAGCTGTTGAAATTTATCGCAGCGATCATCTCTTGCGGTTCGGTCGGTTTTGGCTTTGGCGCGATGCTAGCTTGGGCTGGCTTTGACTTTAAAAGCTCCTCGTCGAGATTAAGATCGTTTCGCATTGCAGGCGTGGCGTCTGCCTTGAGGCTTAAATTTTCATCCTTTTGCGCTTGCTTTGGCGCGTTTGCCTCTAAATTTGGCTTTGCTTCATCTTTTTTGGCGTTGATTATCTTCGCCTCTTTTCCAAAAAGCAAATGCAAAATTTCATTTACTATTTTCCAGTTTTTGCGGAAAAATGCCATCTTTTCATCATTTGCATTTACGATCAGGCTTAGCTCATTGTTTTTAAAATCCACAAACTCGACATGCTCTTTGAAAAACTCGCCAAGCGAATAATCCCTATCATAAATTTTAGCTACGAAGCTCTCATACGGGCTTTGCGCTTTAGGGCGCGCGATCTGCTGTGGTGCACTAGGCGTGGTAGCCTGGCTTGGACGTGCCTGCTCTGCGTGTTGAGCAGACTCTATGACCTCGTCTATACTCTTTAAATTTAGCGCCTCGACCATCATGAAAAGCATGATACTAAGCACGAAGCCGTTGTCGCTAGAGACGTTTAGCATGCTTTTTGCCTGGGCTAAGATCCTAAAAAATCTCTCGTAGATAAGCAGTGAAAATTTCGGATCGTTGTCAATGAATTTTTGCTTTAAATTTGCGATGAGTTCGTCGATTATCATCTCAGGCTCGTAGATCTCAAGCTCCGCGACGAGCTCTCTAAGCCCCTCTTTGTCGCTTAACATGACAAGGTTTAAGATCTGCTCTATCCTGCTTGGGTCAAGTAGTCCTAACATCGATGCGACCGAGCTTTGAGTGATATTGTTCGCGCCGTAGATTATGGCTTGATCAAGCAGCGTCAAAGTATCGCGCAGTGATCCGCGTCCGCTGCGAGCCAGGATCTCCAGCGCCTCTCTCTCGTAGCTTATGCTCTCTTTGCTAAGGATAAATTCAAGATGTTTTGTGATGCTGTTTTTGCCGATTTGCTTGAAGCGAAAGTGCTGCGTGCGCGATAGCACCGTGGCAGGAAGCTTTAACGGGTCTGTCGTCGCGAGGATGAATTTCACATAGCTTGGTGGCTCTTCAAGCGTCTTTAAAAGCGCATTGAACGCCTCTTTAGTCAGCATATGTACTTCGTCGATTATGAAAATTTTGTAGCGCGCCATCGCGGGCTTATATTTGGTTTGCTCGATGAGCTCTCTTATGTCGTCGATCTTTCGGTGGCTGGCTGCGTCCATCTCGATGATATCCATATGACGTGATTCGTTTGCCATTATGCATTGAGGGCAGGTCTCGCAAGGCCTTGATGTCGGACCTTTTTCGCATACGAGGGCTTTTGAAAATATCCTGGCGCTTGAGGTCTTGCCGCTTCCTCTAAGTCCCGAAAACAGATATGCGTGGCTTATGCGCCCCTCATCTAGTGCGTGTGTGAGGCTTTTGCTGACAGCTTCTTGGCCTATCAGCTCGTCGAAATTTTTGGGTCTATACTTGAGTGCGAGTGCTTGCAAGGCGTTTTCCTTTTGCAGATTAGATTTGCAGATTTTACAAAAAAATGGATAAATTTTTGATATAATGCGCGAAAATTTTAAAGGAAAGAACGTATGAAAAGCTTGATATTAGCCGCTTTGATCGCTCTAACGGCAGTCTGCTTTAGTGGCTGCGAGCGAAACGACTATCAGCATCCGCTTCACCGCTCGACAAAATCAAAATAAATCTACCGTGGAATTTTGAGGGGACGAACCCTCAAAATTTAGCAAGAAAAACAAGTCTTGAACTCATAAGCCGTAGGGCGCGCCTCGTATGGCCAAACCTGCGTTTCAAATTTAAAATGCTGATATGTATCGATCATAAATTCGCTCATCGCCGGTCTTAGGTATTCGTTGTCGCGGATGAGCGCCTCAAGACTGCCGCGAAGCGTATGCGGCAGCTGCTCGATGCCCTTTTCTCTGATCTCATCAAGCGTTAGGACAAATAAATTCTCATCCATCGGGCCTACCGGCTCGTATTTGTTTTTTACTCCGTCAAGCCCCGCCATCAGCATCGCTGAAAAGGCTAGATAAGGGTTTGCTGTGCTATCTGGGAATCTCATCTCCGCACGGACGGAATTTTCACCCGCGCCGTAAGGTATGCGGATGCTAGCCGAGCGGTTTTGGCTGGAGTAGGTGAGTATGGACGGCGCTTCAAAGCCCGGTATCAGGCGCTTGTAGCTGTTCGTGCTAGGGTTTGTAAAGGCGGCTACGCTTCTGGCGTGTTTTAATATCCCGCCGATGTAATGCCTCGCAAAGTCGCTTAAATTCGCGTAATTCCCCTCTTTGTAAAATAAATTTTTACCGTCTTTCCAGACTGATTGATGCACGTGCATGCCGCTTCCGTTATCGCCGTAAAGAGGCTTTGGCATAAACGTCGCCGTCTTGCCGTTTAGATGAGCGACCATTTTGACGACGTATTTGTAGATCTGCACGTTGTCGGCAGCCTCGACTAGGGTGCTAAATTTCACTCCGATCTCGCCTTGACCCTGGGCGACCTCGTGATGTCCTAAAAAGACCTCTAGGCCCACTTGCTCGAGTACTTGCATCATCTCGGCCCTTAGATCGACCATGCTATCGATCGGCTGTGTCATCAGATAGCCGCCTTTCCTACGCGGTCGATGGCCCGTGTTGTAGCTGTCTTTAAATTCTCTGTCGTCGTTCCATTCGCCCTCTTCGGTATCTACCTCATACATCGCGCAGTTTGGACGATCGACGATTTTGACGTTATCGAATATAAAAAATTCGTTCTCCGGCCCAAAATAAGCCACATCGCCAAGTCCGCTCTCTTTTACGTAAGCCATCGCTTTTTTGGCGATAGAGCGAGGACATTTCTCATAAATTTGACCTTTGTAAATATCATAAATATCGCAAAAAACGACCGCAGTCACGTCTGCGGTGAAAGGATCTAAAAACGCGCTCGTGGCTTCTGGCTTCATCAGCATGTCACTTTTATCTATCGGCTGCCAGCCTCCAAGCGAGCTGCCGTCCATCGGTATGCCGTGCGTGAAATTTTCTTTCGTGACGGCTTTGAAATTGTAGCTTATGCTGTGCCAGCCGCCGTTTAAGTCGGTAAATCTAAAATCTACGAATCTAACCTCGTTTTCTTTGCAAAATTCAAAAAAATGATCGATACTTGTTACGAATTTTCCCATCATATCTCCTTTGGTTTGGTTTTAATTTTCGTATTTTATCATAAAATCTAATATTTAAGATTAGCTTTATATTAAATTTTTACTCATTCTAAAATTTTACAAAATACCTGTCTCTTTTCTCGAAACAAACGCATTTGTCATAGCCTATCTCACGGGCTAAATTTTCGCAAATTTTGCCGTTTGCACCGACGTCTTTTGGCGAGTGAGCGTCCGAGCCGAAGCTGATCGGGATATCCATCTCGTAAGCTAGGCTTAAAATTTCGCGGCTTGGATATTGCTCGCCGATAGGTTTTCTAAAGCCTGCAGCGTTTATCTCGATCGCTAAATTTGCCTTTTTTATCGCTTTTAAGGCGTCTTGGATCAAAATTTTGATATCCGTTTTTGGGAGGAATTTAAAAATTTTTAAAAGATCGATATGCCCTACGATGTCAAATTTACCGCATTTTGCGAGAGCTTTGACGCACTCAAAATAATCCTGCCAAATTTTATCTATATTTTTGTTCTTGTATTCGCCGATGAATTCGGGATTGTCAAAGCCCCAGCCGCCGATAAAATGCACCGAGCCGATCAGATAATCGATCTGCCTGGCAAAAACTCGCTCGTCCATGAATCCCGGTAAAAAATCTACCTCGTAAGCCAGTAAAATTTTGATCCTATCGGCGAAATTTTCGCGCGCTTCAAGCACCATTTTTTCGTATTCGTCCATCTGCTCGAAGCTCATCCTATAAGCCTCGTCGAAATTCATGGGATTATGATCGCTAAAGCCGAAAACCTTGGTGCCACATTTGATCGCAGCCTCGATATATTCGCTGACACTGCCCTCGGCGTGGTTGCATAGGTATGTGTGATTGTGTAGATCTATTTTCATTTCAAGCCTTGCAAATTTTTGCGATTTTAACAAAAATGCAATTAAATTTTAATCAACCGACTATAAAATTTAAAGTTAGCTTTTAGCGGAGTGATTGTATAATCCTTACATTTCATTTTCAGGAGCTTTTATGACCCAAGAGGAACTTGACGCCCTTATGGCGGGCGGACTCGATGATATGGACGACACCGGCGAGACCGAGCCTAAGACAGAAGAGACAAAAACGCAAGAGATAAAAGAAGAGCCGACTCCGGCTAAACAAGCTAAAGATGACGGCGTGATGACGATAGATCCTAGCACTTACCGCGTCAGTGCGGAGGCTGCGTGGCCACCGCCACCACCGACCGAGGATCATAAAATGGTGCACCAGCTCGACGATGTCACGCGCGACAGCGAGGCAAAAGCTACCGAGATGCTGGATAAACTAGAAACCATAAATAACTTTTTTATGGACGCAGAGAGCGGTTGTGGGGCTATAAACGACGGGATATCGGCAAATATCGAGCTTTTTGGCACGCTTAAAGAGAAATTTCCTAACGTTGCGGCTTTTGCCGAGGCTTTTGAGCGAAACAACGCCCTAAAATCAAGCGTAGACGAGATAATAGGAAATCTACAAATGGGTCAAGACGAAATAATGATGGCTATGGATATGATGCAGTATCAAGATATCCATCGTCAAAAGATAGAGCGCGTCATAAACGTCATGAGGGCGCTTAGCAAATACATGAACACCTTGTTCGAAGGCAAGATAGATGACGATAAACGCGTCGGCTCGGCGGTGCATATCGCAGGCGACACTACGACTGAAAATTTAGTCAGCAACGACGATATAGAAGCGCTTATCGAAAGCTTGGGCAAGAAGTGATAAAGCCCGAGCTGCTCTGTCCCGCGGGAAATTTCACTAAGCTTAAAATCACTCTAAACTACGGCGCGGACGCGGTTTACGGCTCGGTGGCCAGTTTCTCGCTGCGCACCCGCTCGGCACGCGAATTCAACCTCGAAAGCTTTGAAGAGGCCATAAAATACACGCACGCTAAAGGCAAGAAATTTTACGCGACGGTGAATGCTTTCCCGTTTAACGGGCAGATCGAGCCGCTAAAACGTCACCTGGAAACGATAAGCGAATTTAGGCCGGACGCTTTCATCATCGCAACGCCCGGAGTGATGAGCCTAGCAAAGCAGATCGCACCCGATATAGACATACACCTTAGCACGCAAGCAAACGTCATGAACTGGCTCGATGCTAAAATTTACCATGAAATGGGCGCGACTCGCATCGTCGTAGCTCGTGAGATGAACCTAAAAGACGTCATAAAGATAAAAGAAATTTTGCCTCGGCTCGAGATTGAGATTTTCGTTCACGGCTCGATGTGCTTTGCGTATTCCGGGCGCTGTTTGGTGAGCTCGGTGCAAAGCGGTAGGATGTCAAACCGCGGCAGCTGCGCGAACGACTGTCGTTTCAAATACGAGCTTTACGCTAAAAATCCTGAAAGCGGCACTCTTTTTCGCCTCGAGGAGGACGAGGAGGGCGGCACTCACGTTATGAACTCGAAGGATCTAAATTTAAGCGCTCATATCGAGGAGATAATGAAAAGCGGGGCGGTAGATAGCTTCAAGATAGAAGGACGCACAAAGAGCGAATACTACGCCGCATGCACCGCTAGGGCTTACAGGATGGCGATAGATGACGCCGCGGAGGGTAAATTTGACGCTGAAATTTACGCAGCTGAGCTTAATACGCTCAAAAATCGCGGTTTTACAGACGGCTATCTCGTTCATCGCCCTTACGAGCGCACCGATACGCAAAATCACATCTCCAGCCTCGAGGAGGGCACGCATCAGGTGCATGCCATAAGCGAGGACGGAGAATTTTTAAAGTGTAAATTTAAGCTCGTGGCGGACGAGGAGTATGAGATAGTAGCTCCGCTTGGCGCGAGTATCTGCGAGTGCGATAACGAAATAGGTGAAATTTTCGCACACGATGGCAAAAATTTCGTGAAATTTCACCAACTCGTAACCAAAAAAGGCAAGATGATGAGCGAGATTCACAGCGGAAACGAAAACGAGATAAGATTGCCGGCAAAGCTGCCTGAATTTAGCTTTTTGAGAAAGGAATTTAAATGAAATTCGTATCGATAATAATGGGAAGCAAGAGCGATTACGACGTCGTGATAAACGCGGCTCACGAGCTTGAAAAATTTGGCGTCAAATACGAGCTCATCATCAGCTCCGCGCACAGAAGCCCGCAGCGAACGGCTGAATATGTAAAAGAGGCCGAGGCCAAGGGCGCGCAGGTGTTCATCGCAGCTGCGGGGATGGCGGCTCATTTAGCGGGCGCGATCGCTGCAAATACGACTCGTCCGGTGATTGGCATACCGATGAGCGGTGGTGCATTAAACGGCGTCGATGCGCTTTACTCGACCGTGCAAATGCCATCTGGCATGCCCGTAGCGACCCTGGCTATCGGCAAGGCAGGGGCGATAAATTCCGCATATTTGGCGATGCAAATTTTAGCGCTTAGCGACAGTGAGCTGGCTCAAAAGCTAAAAGCCGACAGGACAGCCAAAGCGCAAGGCGTAGCTAGCGACTCGGCTAGCGTGGAAGTCATACTTTAAGGAGGCTTTATGCAGACTTTTTTAAAGATAGATGAATTTTGCCAGCTCGTGCATTTGCAGCGCGAAGTCATCGAGGGCATGATAGAACGCGGCGTGCTGAACACCAGGACGGATGACGGAGAAATTTACATCGAGGCCAGTCAGGGCATGATGAGCGTCGTACCGGCTGCAAATACGAATTTAACAGCGAGCCCGAATGCGCTAAACGGCGAGAGCTTCGTAGAAAAGACGATAGGCACGATATTAAATTTACACGAGAAGGTGCTTGACGCGAAAGACGAGACGCTTGAAGTGCTGCGAAATGAGAATAAATTTTTAAAAGAGGCGCTTTTTTCGATGCAAGAGCTTTACGACGAGGACAGAAAGACGATCGAGACGCTCACGCAACAGCTAAAGCTCGCACAAGACGAGGTCGAGTTCTTGAAGCGAAAATACAAACTGATGTGGAACAAAGCGGTCGAAAATTTTAAGGAAAACTAAAATTTATGCAGATCGTTGAGGTAAAAAGCGGCTTTGAAATTTGCGGGCTAAAGACGCGAACGAGCAATGCTCTTGAGATGAGCGGACACGGCAAGATCGCGGCGCTTTGGGATAAATTTTTAAAATTTAGCTACGATGAAACGGGTGAGATATTCGTGCCGCAGAGTGAAATTTACGCTGTATATCATGACTATGAGAGCGATTTTAACGGCAAATACTCGCTTCTTATCGGTGTAAAAGCAGATACTTTAAAGCCGGGTGCGAATTTAGAAAAGATTTATGTGCATGCAGGGCGATATGCCGTTTTTAGCATTGAGGATCTAAGCGATGAAAATTTAGACGCTAAGGGGGCGGATCTAACCATCGCACTTTGGAAAGCGATCTGGGTAAATTTTGAAAATTCAAGCTTGAAGCGAGCGTATGATACGGACTTTGAGCTATACTCGGGCGATGAGATCAAAATTTACATATCGATAAAATAAAAATAAAGGCAAAAAATGACATTTTCGGAGATTATTTTAACACTTCAAAACTACTGGAGGGAGCAAGGCTGCGTGATACTTCAGCCATACGATATGCCAGCCGGTGCGGGCACCTATCATCAAGCGACCTTTTTGCGAAGCCTTGGGCCAAAGCCTTGGGCGACAGCCTATGTAGCGCCTTCGCGCCGCCCGACTGACGGCAGATACGGTGAAAATCCAAACCGCCTCGGAGCCTACTATCAGTTTCAAGTGCTTATCAAACCAAGCCCTGAAAATATCCAAGAGCTTTATCTAAAGAGCCTCGAGCGACTCGGCCTTGATCTGAAAAAACACGACATACGCTTCGTAGAGGACAACTGGGAGAGCCCGACACTGGGTGCTTGGGGACTTGGCTGGGAGGTCTGGCTAGATGGTATGGAAGTGACACAGTTTACTTACTTTCAGCAAGTAGGCGGCATCGCATGCGAGCTGATCAGCGGTGAGATCACCTACGGGCTTGAGCGCCTGGCTATGTATCTGCAAGATATCGATAATGTCTATGATATCGTTTGGGACGATAAAAACGGCATCGTGACCTATGGCGACGTGCATAAGCAAGGCGAATACGAGTGGAGCAAATATAACTTCGAGATCGCCGACACCGCGATGCTTTTTAATCAATTTGAAAACGCATTCAAGGAGTGCAAGCGCTGCCTTGAAGCCAAAATTTCGCTGCCTGCGTATGATTATTGTATGCTGGCGGCACATACTTTCAACGTCCTTGACGCGCGCGGAGCGATCTCGGTAACGCAAAGGCAGGAGTATATCCTCAAAATTCGCGAACTAGCCAAAGAGTGTGCGCTCACATATAAAGCCAGCCTTGAGGAAAAGGGTGAGTAAAATTTTATGAAAATCGTTGAAATTTATAAAATTTTAGATGCCATAGCTCCATTTGATAGCCAAGAGAGCTGGGACAATAGCGGTTTGCTCGTTGGCTCGCTAGAGAGTGAATTCGAGCGGATTTATCTAAGTCTAGATCTAAGCCGTGAAATTTTGGAAAACGCCTTGCCAAATTCCCTTTTCATCACTCATCACCCACTGATCTTTAAAGGGCTAAAAAGCCTAAATTTTAGCTTCTATCCGAACAATCTGATCCAAAAAATGATAGAAAAAAACATCAGCCTCATCTCGATGCACACAAATGCTGATCTGGCGTTTTTAAACGAGCATTTCACGCGCGAAATTTTGGGCTTTGAGCCAAGCGAAAGAGATGAATTTTTGATGTATTGCGAGGTGAAATTCGGCTTTGATGAGCTCGCTTGTTTTTTAAAAGAAAAGCTAGGAGTCAAGACTCTAAGAGCGGTTCGCGCAAAAGATGAAATTTCAAGGATCTGCGTTTGCACCGGCAGTGGAGCCGATCTTATCGGTCAGGTCAGAGCCGATGCCTTTTTGACCGGGGATCTAAAATATCACCAAGCCCTCGAGGCAAAAGAGAACGGGATAAATTTATTTGACATCGGACATTTTGAGAGCGAGCGCTATTTTGGGGCTGCTTTGGCAAAATATTTGCAAAATCTTGAAATTGAGGTTATAATAGCGGATTTTAAAAACCCATTTACGCATTGCTAATAAAGGACACACATGAATAAATACCTAGAACAATTGGTCGAGCTTTCAAAATTTGATAAACAAATCGACGAATTCACGCCCCGCATCGAAAACGTAGAAAAAGCCTACAAGGCTATACAAGACGAGTGTAACGAGCTTTCGGAGAAGATAGGCGAACTAGAAGACGAGATGAACGAGCTAAGATCTCAAAAATCCGGCACGAACGCGCATATAGCGGAATTTTCAGCCAAGATAAAAGAAGTCGCCAAAAAAAGCGGATCGGCAAAAAGCGAAAAAGAGGTAAAAGCCCTTTCTCTTGAAGAAGATATCGCAAAAGAGCAGCTCGAAGCTGCAAACGAGGAGATCGCGAGACTTGAAAAGCTGATCGATAATAAAAATTCCCAAAAAGATGAGCTTGGCGCTAAAAAATCCGAACTCGAAACAAATCTGAGCAAGATCGAGAGTGAAATTTCATCTCAGCTAGAAGCCATCGAAAAAGAGCGTGCCGAAGTCTATGCTAAAAAAGAGAAATTGGTCGGCCAGATGAATCAAAAAATCCTTACGTTTTACGAGAAGATCCGTAAATGGGCGCACAATACCGCTGTCGTTCCGGTCAAAAAACAAGCTTGCTACGGCTGTTTCATGCAGATAAACGACAAAACGTTCTCAGCCGTCGTCCGCGGCGAGGACATCATCACTTGCCCGCACTGCGGAAGAATTTTATTTAAAGAAAAAGTAGAGGCTTAAGCCTTTTTGTGGTTGCGATCTATTACGTTTTAGCCCTGATGGTTTGGCTTTTCGGGGCTGTTTTCCTACTTTTTTTAAGCCTTAAAACAAAATATCGTCGTTCGATCCCGGCTAGATTTTTTTTATATAAAAATGCGAAATTCGCCCCATCGAAGGTGCATTTTCACGCCTGCTCGTTTGGCGAGATCCAAGCCCTTAAGCCTATTTTAGAGCTTTTTAGCGACAAGGCTATCAGCGTCGTAACGAATACCGGCTACGAAGCGGCTAAAAAAATAACGCAAAATTCACGTTTTTTACCGTTTGAAATTTTCATACCTTTTTGGCTGCAAAAGAGTAAAATTTTAGTCGTTTTTGAGGCTGAGCTTTGGCTGATGCTCGTTTTTTGGGCGAAATTCCAAGGCTCTCGCGTGATACTCATAAACGCCAGGATCTCAGACAGAAGCTATGAAAGATACCTGAAATTCGCCTTTTTTTACCGCGTCATATTTAAGTATATCGACCGCATCTATGCGCAAAGTCAGATCGATAAAGAGCGTTTGAGCACGCTTGGAGCGAGGGAAATTTTGGTTTGCGGCAATATAAAATCAGCCTTTTTGCCAAAGCCAAGTAAAATTTATAAAAAGCCAAAAGAGCGGGTCATAGTGCTAGCCAGCACGCACGAAGGCGAGGAAGTGGCCTTGCTAAACGGGCTGAATTTAGGCGTTGATGATAAGCTCATCATCGCTCCGCGCCATCCAGAGAGATTTGGTGAAGTCGCAAATTCAGCGGCCAAGTTTGCCACTAAAGGCGGCCTTAGCTTTGCGAAATTTAGCCAAAGCCAAAATTTGGGTGCACAAGTAAATCTCATAGATAGCCTAGGCGAGCTCGTAAATATCTATGCGATCAGCGATGTGGTAGTGCTTGGCGGTAGTTTCATGCCGGGTATCGGAGGGCACAATCCCATCGAGGCTGCGCAGTTTGAGCCGGTACTGATAAGTGGAAAGCACATTTTTAATCAAAAGGCGCTTTTCTCGCTGGTCAGTGATGTGAAATTTGCAAGCGCGGACGAGGTGGCAAAGCTCATAAATAGCGAGCTAAAAAGGTGTAAGATCATGCAAAAAGGCGACGTGTCGCAAATAATCGAGGACATCAGGAGCGTTTATGAATGAGGAAAAAGCATATAAAATTTTAGCCATGCAGCTAAATATATCAAACAACGAAGCTAAGGACTTGATAGACAGCGGGCTTGTCTTTGCAAAGGGGCAAAAGGTCGCTATTGCAAGGGCTTTGATGAACGTGAATACGAAATTTAGCGTTCAAGAAACATCAAAGCCAAGCGTCATCTTTGAAGATGAAAATCTGCTTGCCATAAATAAACCAGCCTTCATCACGAGTGAAAAGATCTCTCAGATGTATAAATTCCCTCTCTTGCACCGACTCGACAAGGAGACTAGCGGCGTTTTGTTGCTCGTAAAAAACGAGGAATTCGCCAAGCGTGCGATAGAGGAATTTAAGCATATGCGCGTGGAGAAAATTTATGTTGCTGCAGTGCGCGGGATTTTAAGCGAAGATACGAGGGTGAGCGAGCCCATTTTGACGATAAAAAGTAAAGGCGCAGCGATCTCTAAGATATCAAAAGACGGCAAAGAGGCCATTAGCGATATCACGCCGCTCATGGTAGTGGGCAAAAAGACGCTCGTAAAAGTAGCGATAAAAACGGGCAGGACTCATCAGATCAGACTTCATCTAGCAAGCATAGATGCGCCTATTATAGGCGATGAAAAATACGGTAAAAATCGTGCGAAAAGAATGTATCTGCACTCTTATTTCATAGCTCTTTTGGGGTATAAATTTAAGGCTGATGTTCCAAAAGATTTTAACGAGCTCGGGTTTGAGATATCAAATAAGTTTGATATTTAAAGAGCAATAAAGAAAAAATTTAGTAAAATACGCCCTTTAATGAGAAATTTAGAAAGGTAGAGTCGTGTTTGAACAAATCAGCGAGTCGTTTCGTTTAGCCGTCAGCAAGATACGTTTCGTCGATGACGAAAAGGCTTTGAAAAACGCTCTTGACGTGCTAAAAAAAGCTCTTTTAAAAGCTGATGTTCACCATAAAGTCACCAAAGACCTCCTCGCCGCGATAGAAAACGATATAAAAAAGACAGGTGTGGGTCAAAAGAATTTCCTAGATGCGATAAAGTCGAATTTGACAAACATCCTGACCGCACCGGGCAATCAAGGCTTTGTATATGCGAGCTCGGCTCCTACGATCGTTTTGATGGCCGGTTTGCAAGGATCTGGTAAAACGACCACGACGATAAAACTGGCGAACTATCTAAAGCTTAGAAAAAAGAAAGTCCTGGTAGCGGCGTGCGATCTACAAAGACTCGCTGCAGTCGAGCAGCTCAGGCAGCTTTGTGAGGCAAACGAGATTGATTTGTTTTTCATAGAAGGTGAAAACGACCCGATAAAAGTGGCAAAGGCCGCTTTACAAAAAGCCAAAAGCGGGCTCTATGACGTTCTTTTGGTCGATACTGCGGGACGCCTTGCGATAGATGAAACTTTAATGAACGAAATAAAGCTTGTGAAAGAAGCGATAAGGCCGCATGAAATTTTTTATGTAGCGGATGCGATGAGTGGGCAAGACGGTGTCAAATCAGCAGCTAGTTTCAACGAAGCGCTAAATATCACCGGTGTCATTCTTTCTAAATTTGACTCCGATTCAAAAGGCGGAGTAGCTATAAGCATCGCAAAACAGCTTGAAATTCCACTTAGATTTGTCGGTATCGGCGAAAAAGTGAGCGATCTTGAGAGCTTTATACCAGAGCGCATGGTAAGCCGTATAATGGGTGAGGGTGACCTTGCTACGCTTGTAGAGAAAACAAGCATGGTGATCGATGAGAAAGAGGCCAAGCGATTAAATCAAAAGATAAAAAAAGGTCAGTTTAATTTCAACGACTTCTTAGAACAGATGGAGAGCGTAAAAAAGCTTGGAAGTATGAAGTCGCTAATAGGCATGATACCTGGGCTTTCAAATATGGCAAATCAGATAAAAGATATAGATCTTGATAATTCAAAAGAAATTTTACATATCAAAGCAATGATAAATTCCATGACTCAAAAAGAGCGTGAAAATCCAGAGCTTTTAAATAATAGCCGTAAGCGTCGTTTAGCAGCTGGGGCGGGACTGAATCAAATAGAGGTCAATCGTTTTTTAAAGCAGTTTGAAAATGCATCGAAACTAGCAAAGAAATTTTCCGGAAAAGGCGGAGCGAAGGGGTTGGCAAATATATTGGCACAAGCAAATGTAAAACATCCTATGTAAAATGGGTTTAAATTTGGATAGCTTTTGTGTCTAAATTTAAGCCTTATTTAAAAATATAAAAGGAGAAATCGATATGGCAACAGTAGTGAGACTAACAAGAATGGGACGTAAGAAAAGACCGTTTTATCGTATAGTTGTAACAGATAGTAGAAAAAGACGCGATAGCGGCTGGATAGAAAATATCGGCTATTATAATCCTATGGCAGAGCCCGAAGTCGTTAAATTTGACGCTGAGAGACTTTCTTACTGGAAAAGTGTAGGTGCGAAACTTAGCGACAGAGTAGCCCAAATAACAAGCAAATAATAAAATGGTTGAAGATTTTTTATACGAATACGCCAAACTGATAGCGGACTATCCTGAAAAGATCAAGATCGAACGAGAAGAGCTTGGCGAAAATTTTGCCGAGATCATCATAAGCGCCGATAAGGTCGATACCGGGAAGCTTATCGGAAAAGACGGCAAAATGATAAATGCTATAAAGACTGTCATTATAGGCTGCAAGGCAAAAGATCCGACTAGTTATAGAGTAACGGTAAAAGCACTTGAATAGTGAATTTGTAGAAGTTGCGATAATAGGCAGATGTGTTGGACTGAAGGGATGTGTTAAGCTTCATAATAGAGGTGACTTTCCCGAACAATTTAAAAAAAATGCAGTCTTTTTCGATAAAGACGGTAACGAATTTATCATCAAAAGCTACGACGGATCAAAAGAAACGGCTTTATTTGAGGGATACGAGGATATCGACTCGGCAAAAAGCCTTGTAAATAAAATTTTATATACTACAAAAGAGCTTACTCGTAAAAATTGCAAACTTAAAGAGGGTGAGTTTTTTTATTTTGACGTGCTTGGCTTAAATATAGTCGAAAATGGCGAAATTTTAGGCGTAGTAAAAGATATAGAAGATAATCTAAATAATGCCTTGCTATATGTAAAAACAAGTGACGATCTCGTTTTTATCGGCTTTGCAAAAAACTTTTACGTCCCATATATAGATCGCTTTGTTATAAGCGTGAGCTTGGAAAATAAAGAAATTTTAACAAAAGACGCTAAAAGCATACTTGAAAATTCATGAAATTTACTTTTGTAACGCTTTTTGAAAATTTAGTAAAGCCTTATTTTGATGACTCGATCCTTGCAAGAGCGGTCGAAAATAACAAAATCGATGTAAATTTCATAAACCCTCGTGATCATACCACACAAAAACATTTCAAGGTCGATGAATATATGATAGGCGGTGGAGCAGGGCTATTGATGATGCCTCAACCGCTAAACGACACTCTAAAAAAGATCAAAGAAAATGATCCTGATGTGCATATAGTATTTTTAACGCCTGCGGCCAAAAAATTTAACCAAAAAGACGCGAAAAGATTAGCCGGTAAAAAGCATATTTGTTTTGTATGCGGCAGATATGAGGGGATCGATGAGAGGATCGTCGAACTTTGGGCTGATGAGGCGTTTTGTGTAGGGGATTTTATCTTGACCGGTGGAGAGCTCGGAGCCCTTTGTCTAGCTGATGCTATCGCTCGCAATATAGAGGGAGTCTTGGGGAATAGTCAAAGCCTTGCGATAGAGAGCTTTGAAGATGGTTTGCTTGAGGCGCCGTCCTTTACTAAGCCCGATGTATTTGACGGGAATTTTGTAGTTTCAGAGTTTTTAAAGGGAAACCATGCTAAAATCCGTCTTTTAAAAAACAAGATGGCGGATTGTAAAACAAGGTTTTTTCGCCCTGATTTATACCAAAAGCTCAAGCCACAAATTAAGGAAAAACATGAGAAATAAATATATCCAAGCATTTGAAGACGCTCAAATTGCTAGCAAAAGTGTACCTGATTTTCGTGCAGGAGATACACTTCGCGTAGCTATACGTATCCACGAAGGTGATAAAACTAGAGTTCAAAATTTTGAAGGTATCTGCATAGCTAGACGCGGAAGCGGTGTCGGCGAGACCTTTATTATAAGAAAAATCGGCGCAAATAGCGTTGGTGTAGAGAGAATTTTCCCTATTTATAGTGACAGCATAGAAGAGATAGTGGTTCTTAGAAAAGGTCGTGTCAGAAGAGCTAAGCTATTTTATCTACGCGATCTACGCGGTAAAGCTGCTAAGATACGCGAACTTAGAAAATAATACATTAATCCAAAAGAGAAATTTCTCTTTTGGTTTTCTTTCTTTAAATATCTGCTCTTATTAAATATAACTTAATCAGTATCAACGATATCACTCTAAAATAATACTATAATCCTTGATAAATTTAAATCAAAGGATAAAAAATGGAAAAAATAGTATGGAAAAATGATATCTTCAATGGTGTTGCCGTGACCAAGCTTCATGAGATGGGCGGCATGAAAGAGATACGTATAAATTTGCAAAAAGGCTCTGAGATGAAAGAGCATCGGGCCCCAGGAGAGATAATGGTCCAAGTTCTTAGTGGCAAGATAGAATTTAGTGTAAAAGAGGATAGCATCACTTTAGATGCTCTTGATATGGTCAGTCTAAAGGCCAATGTCCCACACTCTTTGCTCGCACTTCAGGATAGTATCGTACGTCTTAGTCTTAGTAAAAATGACGATGTGAGCCGTGTGTTTAAAGTATTGCAAAAATAAAAAATTCTATAAAGTTGATATCGTGAGCCAAAAGTCGATCTAAAATTTGGCTCTATTTCAGAAAAGTGTTGATTGCTAAAATTTTAGGCTCTGTTGTAGCAAAGTATTGATATCCGCTTCGCTTCTGCCTTGCAGTTACAAACGAAGTGAAGCATCCCTTTGGGCTGCGAGCAACGCAAAGCAGAAAAACTCTGCTCACTCCAGGAGCGACCTGGCACGGACGCGAACAGCGTTTCAAGGAAATCTTTTTGCTTCGCAAAAAACTACTCAGCCCCTGCGGGCTTCCCTAATTTTTCGTTTCGTTGCACTCACGACTGCTAGCAGAAGTGCGGAGCGAGTAGCAGTTCTCAAGCTTGCGAGAGTAGCGAACGAAGTGAAGCTAAGCCTTAGCACGATTTTTTGCTTCGCGTTGCTCGCAGCTTTTCAAGATGCTTCGTTGCACTCGCAACTGCAAGCAGATGCGGTCAGCTAACGCTTCCCTGTCCTTGTAGCGAAGTCTCGTTGCGAACGCGAAGCAAAAAAATCGGCGGCGATAGCATCGCTTTACAAGGTTTTTACAGGGATGCTGTTCGCATTCTCCTGCTCTTGAAGGCTAAAACGATACTTTGTTAGAACAGAGCCAAATTTTATAATACTCTAGCCAAGTCAAAATTTATGAAGCAAAAAATCGTGCCGCAAGCTTTCACATCGCCCTACCTTCTTCTCAGGCTCAATAGTATTTTCGTAGAGCGAGTAAGTTTGCGCGCTCCTTTTAAGATATCAGTGTCTTGCTAAATAGAGCCTTAATGAAGTTAAATTTGACACGGTTATCGAAATTTTGCCTACGGTGGCTTAAAGCAAAAGCATCCATAATGGCAGTAGCGTTTTATCAAATAGCTTAAATTCGTTCTATTTTTTAGTTTTTGGTTTTGCCGGTTTTTTGGCTTTCGCTACGGAAATTTTATCTTTTATCTTCTGAACTTGCGAAAAATTTACGCCCTTTACCTTCGCTAGCTCATCCGTGCTTTTAAAAGGATGCGCCTTTCTATACTTTATGATGTTCATGGCTTGGCTTTTGTTAAAGCCTAGTTCGATCAGCTCTTTTTTATCAGCCTTGTTGATATCCACGCTAGCAAGTGTGAAATTTATACCACATGCCAGAGCCAGTAAAATTCTAGAAAATTTCATTTTTGTCCTTTAGAAAATCAAACCTTCGTTCTCCTGATCTTGAATGATCTCGTTTAAAGGCGTCATCTGAGGCAGAGGCGAGTCGTTAGTGTAAAACTCGTCACCACCATCATAGTAGCCCTTATAAACGCCCTCGGGCTGCTCAAACACCCGTCTGAGCGTCGGATATTGTTTTATATACTCTTCCATAAATTTCTTAAATACCGGTGCTGCCGTCCTACCGCCGCCCTCGATCTTTTTCATCGGCGAGTTATCGTCGTTTCCGTACCAGATGATGGCCTCGATGTCCGGAGTGTATCCGCAAAACCATGCGTCTATATTGTTGTTTGTGGTACCGGTTTTGCCTGCTATTTGTATGCCTTGTATCTTTGCGTTTCGTCCGGTGCCGTTATTTACGACGTTTTGAAGCAGAGTAGTCATCAAAAACGCCTGCTCTGGCTTAAGCACTTGCTTTTTTTGTCCTTCGTAGTCCATCGTTGCTCCAAAGCTGTTTTCGATGTGTTTTATCAAAGTAGGCTCGACTATCTCGCCTTCATTTGGGAACATCGAGTAAAATTTTGCAAATTCAAGCGGCGAAATCCCAAAGCTTCCAAGTGCGATGGATAAGTTTTCAGGGATATTTTCAAAGCCCATTTCGACCAGCTTCTTGCGAACAGAGCTTAGACCAAGGTCGTTTAGTAAATTTATAGTCGCTAGGTTGCGCGACTGAGTGATGGCGGACTTGATTGTGATGTAGCCCTGAAAGCCGCCGCTATAGTTTTTAGGTGTCCACTCCTTGCCATTTCCCATATCAAAAGTGCGTGCGACATCGGCTACTTGAGAGACGACCGAGTAGCCGCTGTTAAGGGCTATTTGATATATGAAAGGCTTGAAGCTCGATCCTGGCTGGCGCTGGCTTTGCGTCGCGCGGTTGTAGCTGCTTTTTGCGTAGTCTATCCCGCCGATGAGTGCTAAAATATGCCCGCTTTGAGGCTGGGTCACGACGATGGCGCCGTTTAGCATTTCAGGGTTTGCCTTTTTGTCGCGCTTTAAAATTTCATTGTACCCATATACTAGCGCGTCTTGCGCCATTTTTTGCACGCCAAGGTCGATGGTGCTTTGTATGCGGTATCCGCCCGTTTTTATGTCGTCAAATTTTTTAGAGGCCTCTTTGATGATCTCGTCGACTACGTAAGGGGCTTTGTTTCTAGTGAGCGTATCGTCAAACACCGCAGGCTCTTCCAGCACACCTTTTCGGTATTCGTCCTCGTTTATCCAGCCGATGTTATACATACGCTCGAGCACGCGGTTCGCGCGGCTTAGCGAGAGGTCCAGGTGTTTTGTAGGATCGTATGTGCTAGGTGCTTTTGGCAGGCCGACTAAAATGGCGATCTCTTTTATGCTAAGCTCGTTCAGCTCTTTTCTAAAATACCCCTCGGCTGCCGTCTTTATACCGTAGTAGCCGTGGCCGAAATAGACGTGATTTAGGTATCTTTCTATGATGTCTTCTTTAGAAAGCTCATTTTCAAGCTTGATAGCGAGGACTATCTCTTTGATTTTTCTTGTAAATTTCTTCTCGCGAGTAAGGACCAAATTTTTGACCAGCTGTTGCGTCAAAGTAGATGCGCCCTCTACCAGCTTTTGGGCTTTGATGTCTTTTACGACGGCTCTTGCTATGGCTTCGTAGTTCGCTCCGCCATGCTCAAAATAGCTCGTATCCTCGATCGCTACTAGCGCTTCGATGACTCGCGCGGGGATGTCGTTATATCTTACGTAAATTCTGTTTTCTTCAAATATATTTGCGATCAGTTCGTTGTTTCTGTCAAAAATTTGCGTCGTTAGCTTCGGTTTGTAGTCGATTATGCTGTAAGCCTCGAACCTCACCTGCGCGTAAAAATATAAAAAAGCACCGCAAAAAGCGATAGCCACGGCAAAACAAAAAGCCAAGATATATTTCATAAAAATGCCTTTAAAATTTTCACATTGAGCCCCATCGCGGTGCTAGTTTCGCCCTGCTGGCTAATGATGTATTTTTTATTAAAATTTTCGATCGTCATCGCCCCCGCTTTACCCCGCCACTCGTCGCTTTCTAGATAGCTCTGCACGTCATCTTGGCTGAATTTATCAAATTCATATGCCGTTTTGCTGACGTTTAGTAGCTCAAAATTTTCCCCCGTAAATATCATCGCGCTAAAAACGCTGCAAATTTTGCCGCTTTGAAGCCAGAGCATATCCGAGGCTTCGTTTTTATCTGTCGCTTTGCCTAAAATTTTACCCTCGCAAGCGACGCAGCTATCAGCAAACAGCACATTTTTAGCGTCAGGATAGGCTTTAAAAAACTGCTCTTTTTTGGCTTTTGCCACCCTTTGGACATAAATATGCGGCGCACAATCCTTTGAAATTTCGCTTTCGTCGAATTCAAACGAAATTTGCTCGAATTTTACCCCGTTTTCAGTCAAAATTTTAGCGCGTGTCTGGGAGCTTGAGGCTAATATAATCATTAAAATTCCTTATATGCGATGCCAAGATAAACAGCGATGAAAGAGACCACGAGGTTTAGCGGGATGAAATAATATATCACGACGACCAGGCTTTCTTGCATTTCGAGCGTCTCGTGCGCTTTGAAGGCTTTGAACGCCTTTTTGTAATGATAAAACATGTAACCCAAATTTAACGCCAAAAATATCTCCAGTGCCCATTTTGTCGCTAGTATCGCCTTTGCCATCGGATTTGCCGACTTCATTAGTCCTCCGCTGTGGCCGACCGTCATACTTGTGAGCGCGATGATGACCAGCAGGATCACGATGCAGATACCAAAGCGCCTTAAAATATGCATCAGTAGCGGGTATTTCAGCGCGTCTTTGAGCTTGCTTTTCATAAAATAAGTCGCCACCAACCAAAGACCCGCTTGAAGTCCGATAAAAAGCGTGACCATCGACACGTGAAAGAATGGCATCAGCTGATCAAGGCGTGCAAAGGCGATATTGTATTCAGGCATTTAGCAGTTTCTCCCTCGCAAACTCAAACGCTTCTTTGATAGCAGCCTCTATCATCAGTACGTTTTTACCGCCTGCTGTGGCGAAGTCATCGCGTCCGCCGCCGTTTCCGTCTAAAATTTTAGCCACCATCTTTACCCACTCGCCAGCTTTTATCGGAGCGTTTTTCACACCCGCAGCGATCGCGATCTTGCCCTCATTTACCTGCATCAGCAGTAGCGCTAGGCTTTCTGACTCATTTTTATAGTTGTCTATCATCGTTTTGATGTCGCCGCTTTTGACGACGGCAACGCCCATTTTAGTCTCCCCGATACTTGTAAATGCGATGGCGTGGGAGTCGCCGATGTTTTTGAGCTTGTCTTTTAGCTCGCGCACCTCGCCTTTTAGCTTTTTGATAGCGACCATCGGCTCGTTCGTTTTTAGCTCGTTTGAAATTTCAGCCAGCTCGCTTCTAAAACCGCGAGCCAAATTTAGCGCGGCACGCGAGCAGACCGCCTCGATACGGCGCACGCCAGCACTCACGCCGCTTTCTTTGGTTATGAAAAACGCGCCTATCTCGCTCACGTTTTTGACGTGCGTTCCGCCGCAAAGCTCTTTGCTTGTTTCTCCTAGGCTTAGCACGCGCACTTTTTCGCTGTATTTCTCACCAAAGAGCGCGATCGCACCGCTATTTTTAGCAGCCTCAACGTCCATTATTTCAGTCTTTGCCGCCGCGCCGCTTGCCACGGCGTCATTCACAAATTTTTCTATCATTTCCAGCTCCTCGCTCGTTAGCGCCTTTGGATGCGAGAAGTCAAATCTAAGCCTGTCCGCTTCGACGTTTGAGCCAGCTTGCGCCACATGTGTGCCTAAAATTTTACGCAGCGCAGCGTGCAGCAGGTGCGTCGCCGAGTGGTGGCGCGCTATCTCAGTCCTTGCGTCGCTGACCTTTAAATTTAGCACATCGTTCGTTTTTATCTCTTTGCCTACCTCGACTTGGGATAAATTTAGCCCGTGAAATTTTTGCGTATCCAGCACTTTACCTACGCCCGTGATCTCGCCCGTATCGCCCGTCTGACCGCCACTTTGCGCGTAAAACGGCGTCACATCAAACATCACCCAGCCGCTCTCACCTGCGCGTAAATTTTGCACTCGTTTAAAATCATTATCAAGCAGGGCTAAAATTTTGCTTTGTCTTTCTAGCTCGTCGTAGCCGCTAAATTTATTTTCGCCAAATTCTTCAAGAAGCTCTTTAAAATCGCCCTTTGAGCTCTTGTCGCCGCTGCCTTTCCATGCAGCTTTCGCACGCGCTTTTTGCTCGCTCATTAGCTCGTCAAATTTAACCTCATCGACTTTTAAGCCCTTTTCGCGCAGCATATCGGCGGTGAGATCAAGCGGAAAGCCGTAGGTGTCGTAAAGCTTAAACGCCGTTTCGCCGCTAAAAATTTCTTTGGTTTTGGCTAGCTCTTCGTTAAATAGCTCCAAGCCCGATGCGATCGTCGCTAGAAACCTCTCCTCTTCCAGGCGCACCTGCTCCTTGACCGCCGCCTTTTTCTCGTTTAGATAGGTGTAGTGCTCGCCCATCATCTCGCAGACCTTATCCACGAGCTTATACATAAAGGGCTCTTTGATACCTAGCAGATAGCCATGGCGGATCGCGCGGCGCAAGATACGGCGAAGTACGTATCCGCGGCCCTCTTTGTCAAAGCTCACTCCCTGAGCGAGCAGGAAAGTGACCGAGCGGATGTGATCGCCGATGACGCGGTAGCTCGCGCCGCTATCGTAGCTGTAAGGCTTGCCGCAAAGCTTCGCGACCTCGTCGATGAGCGGCATGAAAAGCGAGCTGTCGTAGTTGCTAAATTTGCCCTCCATTATCGCCGTGACGCGCTCTAAGCCCATGCCCGTGTCGATACTTGGCTTTGGTAGCGGGCTTAGTTTGCCGTCCGCCGAGCGTTCATATTGCATAAAGACTAAATTCCAAATTTCAAGGAAGCGGTCGCCGTCGCCGCCCATGTAGTCTTCTGGCGTATTAAAATGCTCACCGCCTTGATCGTAAAAGATCTCGCTACATGGTCCGCAAGGTCCTGTATCGCCCATCTGCCAGAAGTTGTCGTGGTCGCCAAAGCGGTAAATCCTATCTCTTGCGATGTGCTGCGCCCAAAGCTCGAATGCTTCGTCGTCGCTCTCATGCACGGTCACGTAAAGGTGGTCAATTGGCAGTTTTAGCACCTGCGTTACAAATTCCCACGCGTATGCGATCGCATCTTTTTTAAAGTATTCACCAAAGCTAAAATTGCCCAGCATCTCAAAAAACGTGTGATGGCGCGCGGTGTAGCCGACGTTGTCAAGGTCGTTGTGCTTACCGCCGGCGCGTATGCAGGTCTGACAGCTGGTGCGGATCGGTGGGGTAGGGCGCGGTACTTCGCCTGTGAAAATGCTCTTAAACGGCACCATGCCGGCGTTTGTGAAAAGTAGCGTCGCGTCGTTTGGTACGAGCGGCGCGGAGGGGATGATCTCATGTCCTTTTGATTTAAAAAAATTCAGATAAGCTTCTCTCACGTCTAAATTTTGCATATTTTTTCCTATAAATTTTAAAATTTCGCTTGATTTTACCTAAAAATCGTTTTGAAATTTATAAAAAATCTAAAATTTCACCAGGTTTGGGCGCTCTTTAAATTTATCTGTTTAAAAGTGAGATGTAAATATAATTATTAAAAATTTCTAAAATTTTAAAGGGCGCAAATGAAGCTAAAGATCGGTATCGTTGGCTATTCGGATGTTGGCAAAAGGCACTACGCAGAGCTTAGGCGTTCTGATAAATTTGAAGTTTGCGGCGTCTTTGACAAACAAAATACCGATACCTTTTGCAGGGCTGAATTTTTTACCGATTTCAAGCGTTTTATAGAAGTAGCTAAACCCCAAGCCATCGTGCTTTGTCTGCCGCATCAAGAGACGATGGATGCGTTTTGTCAGAGTGTGAAATACTGTCAAAATATCCTGATCTCTCGCCCGATCTTTAAAAATGCCAGCGAACTTAAAGAGATAAAATACGCTGCGGGCGTGAATAAAGCGCGAGTTTGCACCGGAGTCGATGAGAGGTTTAACCCCACGGTCGTGTCGCTAAAAAGAGCGCTTGCCAGAGAAGAGGAGGTCTACAGCATAAATATCGCTCATTTTAAGCCCTCGCACGAGGGAAATATAATAAATGAGCTATCGCTATGTGACATCGATCTGGCAAAGACCCTGGTAGAGAGTGAAATTTGCGAATTTTCCTGCATGCAAACAAATAAAACCAACACCAGATCCTCTGACAACGCCATCATAAATTTCAAAAGCAAAAATCAAATTTTAGTAAGTATCACCGACTCTTTTTGCGGATCTTTCGAGCGCTTTGGCATCGAAGTGAACGCAAAAAGCGGCGTGTATTTCGGCGATCTTATACATTACAGGCTTCATCAACTCACCGAGGACGGGCAGATAAATTTAAAGATAGACGCGCAGATGAACGAGCTAAGAGCGCAATACGACGCCTTTTACGATCTTTGTCAAAGCGGCGATAGCGACGAGCTCTCAAGCGTGGATGACGCTATAAAGATCAAAGAGCTTTTTGCATGAAAAAACTTATATTGCTCCTAAATATGGGCGGCCCTAGCAAGCCCGAAGAGATCGAGATCTTTTTAAAAAATATGTTTAACGACCCTTGTATCCTGGGGATAAAAAACAAAATTTTGCGAAAATTCGTAGCGATGATGATAACCAAAGGACGACTCAAGACCGCGCAACAAAACTACGCCAAAATAGGAGGCAAGTCGCCGATATGCGAGCTTACTCAAGCGCTTTGCGATAAAATTTCAAGCCGTCAAGACGAATACGCAGTCGACTTTACAATGAACTACACGCCGCCATTTACAAAAGATGTGCTCGCAAGATATCAAAATTTTGACGAAGTGATCGTTTTACCGCTGTATCCGCATCACTCGGTGACTACGGTGGTCTCTAGCCTAAATGACCTTGAAAAAGCCTGTAAAAAGCTAAATTTTAAGGGTGAGATACGCGTGCTAAAGCCATTTTATGATGAGCAAAGCTACAACGAGCTCATCATAAAGAGCATAAAAAATAAAATTTCAGGCGTTGATATCAGCGATATGAATTTGATATTTTCGGCGCACTCTTTGCCTCAAAAGATTATCGATAACGGCGATATATACGAGGCTCACGTCAAAGAGCATGTAAAAATCCTCTCAAAAATGCTAAACGATGAGGGCTTAAAATTTAAAGAGATCAAGCTAGCCTATCAGTCCAGACTAGGGCCGGTCAAGTGGCTGGAGCCGCCATTAAACGAGGCTTTGAAGGCTTGTGAGAGCAAAAAAGCGCTCATCTATCCGATCTCATTTTGCATCGACAACTCGGAGACGATCTTCGAGCTTGTCATAGAGTATAAGCGTGTTGCCGATGAGCTTGGCTTTAGCTTTTACGACGTCGTGGAGTGCCCTAACTTTAGCGATGAATTTGTAAATTTCATCTTGCGATACGCAGTGGAATAAAATTTGCTTGCGTAAAGTATCTCATCTTAAAGGAGATATATGAGAGTCGAGAACAACGATATTGTTGATTATCTGCTGCAGCGCGGCAAGACTAACGGCAAAAACAAAAGCAATAGTTTTGATGAAATTTTAAACCTTTCGCTCAAAAAAGTAGCTAACGAGTCTAAAATTTCAGGTGGCGTCGAGGAATTCAAGCGCAAGCTCACCGAGCTTGGCGCCTACGGATATCTCACGCAGCTAAACGCCGACAAGATAGAGCAGAAGATCCAGCAAAAGAAAAAGGAGCTCACCGAGCTTTTAGGTCTCAATGACGCGAGCAAAACGGATAGTCAAAGAGCTGAGCTCGCAAAGGTCGTAGACGAACTGCTAAGCGAGTATCGCAAGGAGCTAAACGCCGCTATGAC
>OKWK01000192.1_pt1 | contig 51589 bp, 51 predicted proteins | sample 1607181 | NCBI WGS metagenome assembly OKWK01 (sample SAMN07501053, study PRJEB24779) | human gut metagenome | isolation source: stool | host: human infant | place: USA: Pittsburgh, PA
CGAGGTAGATAGGCTCAAGGTGTAAGTGTAGCAATACATTCAGCTAGCGAGTACTAATAGGTCGAAGACTTGACCAAGAAAGTTAAGGAAGATTAGTTTTTAAGTAATCTGGTGAGAATAAGACAATGGACACACCTGTAACCATACCGAACACAGAAGTTAAGCATTAGTCCGCTGATGGTACTTGGCTGGCAACGGCCTGGGAGAGTAAGTTATCGCCAGTAAGGGACAAATGTCCCCAATAGTCTTAGGTAGCTCAATGGTGGAGCAACCGGCTGTTAACCGGTAGGCTGTGGGTTCGAGTCCCACCCTGAGAGCCATTTAAAAATAAGCCGGGGTGGCGGAACTGGCAGACGCACAGGACTTAAAATCCTGCGGTGGTTAAACACCGTATCGGTTCGATTCCGATTCTCGGCACCAAAAAGAATAGTAGCCGGGTAAAAAAATGACGCGGGATGGAGCAGTCTGGTAGCTCGTCGGGCTCATAACCCGAAGGCCGGAGGTTCAAATCCTTCTCCCGCTACCATAAAAAATATATGGCGGCGTAGCTCAGTTGGCTAGAGCATACGGTTCATACCCGTAGTGTCAGGAGTTCAAATCTCTTCGCCGCTACCATTTTAAAAATACGGTTTGTGATACATAAACCGCTACCATATAAGGCCCTGTGGTCAAGCGGTTAAGACACCACCCTTTCACGGTGGTATCCCGAGTTCGATTCTCGGCAGGGTCACCAGAATGGACGCATAGCTCAGTTGGGAGAGCATCTGCCTTACAAGCAGGGGGTCATAGGTTCGAGCCCTATTGTGTCCACCAAAATGGCCTGGTAGTTCAGTTGGTTAGAATGCCAGCCTGTCACGCTGGAGGTCGTCGGTTCGAACCCGATCCAGGTCGCCAATAAAATATGACTAATTAAGCTGGTGTAGCTCAATTGGTAGAGCAACTGACTTGTAATCAGTAGGTTAGGGGTTCAAGTCCTCCCACCAGCTCCAATAAATCTTAGGGATTTATATGGAGGAGTTCCCGAGTTGGCCAAAGGGGACGGACTGTAAATCCGTTAGCTTAGCTTTCAGTGGTTCAAATCCACTCTCCTCCACCATTTTAAATTTAATAAAAAAATTATTTATGCGGATGTGGCTCAGTGGTAGAGCATCGCCTTGCCAAGGCGAGGGTCGCGAGTTCGAATCTCGTCATCCGCTCCATTTTTTTATGTATCCTTAGCTCAGCTGGATAGAGCGTCTGGCTACGGACCAGAAGGCCGGGGGTTCGAATCCTCTAGGATACGCCAGGAAAAACTTGTAATTTTATATTACAAGCTTTTTTGTTTTATGCAGGAGTGCTGGAATAGGCAGACAGGCATGTTTGAGGGGCATGTGCGAGAAATCGCGTGAGGGTTCAAGTCCCTCTTTCTGCACCAGAAAATCTACTTAACTTTTGTTAGGTAGTTTTTTTATGCAATTTTTTAAAAATTTAGGACTTAAAATTTATGTAATGTGAAAAATTTTTAAATAAAAGTCCTTTGAAAGACAAAAATATTAGTGAGATTAAGACATCTGTGATATACTAAAATAAGCAAAATAAAGGAGGACTTTTATGGAGCAAAATGTCTATTTAGATAAGGAGCGCCTGGAAAATTCCAAGAATACTACTAAGGCTTTGGGAGATTCTCTTGAGATTGATTCTCTTAAAGAAAAAGTTGTTGAACTTAATAAAAAACAAATGGAACCAGGTTTTTGGGACGATAATGAAGCTGCCCAAAAAATTATAAATGAAACAAATTCATATCAAAGGAAGATAGATCAATACGACGAGTTAAATGAACTAATAACAGATGCTGAGGATCTTATTGCATTAATGGAAATTGAGGAAGATTATTCTTCTTATTCTGATTTTCAAGCTGTAGTTGATGAGATTGAAAAGAAAACTGCTGAATTCAAGCTCAACACTCTTTTAAATGGCGAGTACGATTCACACAATGCTATTCTTTCCATTCACGCTGGTGCTGGTGGTACAGAGGCGCAAGATTGGGCGAGTATGCTTCTTAGAATGTACACTAGATATGCTGAAAATAAGGGCTTTAAAGTTGAAACTCTTGACCTCTTAAAAGAAGATGAAGCTGGTATTAAGTCTGTTACACTTAGAATTTCAGGAGATAATGCCTATGGTTATTTAAAAGGTGAAAAAGGCGTGCACAGACTTGTAAGAATTTCTCCTTTTGATTCTAATAAGAGAAGGCACACTTCCTTTTCTTCTGTTGATGTATTCCCAGAACTTGACGATGACAATGAAGTTGAAATAAAGGAAGAAGAGTTAAAGATTGATACTTACAGATCATCTGGTGCTGGTGGTCAACACGTAAACACTACTGACTCTGCTGTTAGAATCACGCATATTCCTACTGGTATTGTTGTTCAATGTCAAAATGAAAGAAGTCAAATTCAAAATAGAGAAAAGGCAATGAATATGTTAAAGGCAAAGCTTATTGCCCTTGCTGAAGAAGAAAAGAAGGAAAAAATCGAAGATCTTCAAGGAAATTATTCACAAATTGCATGGGGTTCTCAAATTAGGTCTTATGTATTCCAACCTTACACTATGGTTAAAGATCACAGAACTAATGTAGATGTTGGTGATGTTGAAAAAGTAATGGACGGAGATTTAGATACTTTTATTAATGCCTATTTGCAAAATATGGCGACTACAGAAAGTTGAGGTTAAAATGGCAAAGGATGTAATTATTGCTCTTGATTTTCCAAGTGGCGAAATAGCTCTTGATTTTTTAAAAAATTTTAAGGATGAAAAAGTTTATGTAAAAGTTGGAATGGAACTCCTTTATAAGGAAGGTCCAAGTATAATTAAAGAAATAAAAAAACTAGGACACAAAATATTTTTGGATTTAAAAATTCACGACATTCCAAATACTTGTAAGGGTGCCACAAATTCTCTCATTTCACTAGATGTTGACATGATAAATTTTCACATAGCTGGCGGCAAAAAAATGTTAACTGAGGCAAGTGATATTGTAAATAGAGAAAAGCCTGAAATGATAACTCTTGGTGTAACTATGCTTACTTCAACTGACGAAGAAGTTATGCATAATGAACTTAAAATTGATAGAAAAAAATCCCTTAATGAAGTTGTACTTGATTATGCAAATCTTGCCAAAGACGCTAATTTATCAGGCATAGTTTGTTCTGCACTTGAAGTTCCAAAGATAAAAGAAAATCTTGGAGATGACTTTATAACTGTTACTCCCGGTATTAGGAAAGTTAAGGGCACTGATGATCAAAAGAGAGTTGTAACTCCAAGTGAAGCAAGAGAATTGGGGTCTGACTATATCGTTGTTGGAAGACCTATTACAAAAGCAGAAGATCCATTAAAGGAATATAAAGAAATTAAAAGAGACTTTTTAGGAGGAGAATAATGCGAGAAATTGCAAAAATTTTATTAAAATTAAAGGCTGTAACACTTTCACCAGAAGACCCTTACACTTGGGCATCTGGAATAAAATCTCCTATTTACTGCGACAATAGACTTACACTTTCTTACCCAGAAGATAGGGCAGAAGTAGAAAATGGTCTAGTTAATCTTATTAAAGAAAAATTTTCAGATGTAGAATATATTATGGGAACAGCAACTGCAGGAATCCCTCATGCTGCTATTATTGCTGATAAAATGAATCTTCCTATGGGATTTGTTAGATCTTCTAATAAGGACCATGGCAAGCAAAATAAAATTGAAGGTGCAAAAATTCCTGGAGCAAAGGTTGTTGTAATTGAAGATTTATTTTCAACTGGTGGCTCATCAATTGAAGCTGCAAAGGCATTGGTAGAAGAAGATTACGATGTTCTTGGAATTGTTTCTATTTTCACTTACAAAATGAAAGCAGCTGAAGAAAACTTTAAGGCTGCAGGATTTAAACATGAATCTTTAACAAATTTTGATGAACTAATAGAAGTTGCTCATGAAATGAACTATATTAAGGAAAGTGAAATTCTTAAATTACAAACTTTTAGAGATAATCCCAAAGATTCATCATGGATGAATGTTTGATCTACTTTTTGGGTAAAGAAAAAGTGAAATTCAAACTTAGGGGAAAAAAAGTTGAATTATTATAAAACTTTAAGAAAGATACTTCCTTATGCCAATCAAGTCTTTAAAAATAAAGACAGATTAAATAAAGTTGTCGAGCAGTCAATGTCTAAGACCAATAAACTTGAACTTTTTAAAAAGATTTCTCGTGAACTAAAACTTGCTTTTGGGCTTGTGATTGACTATTCAAAAGGAAACTACAGAGATGTCAAGAAAAAGGATATTTTATTAATTATTGCTGGGATTTTATATTTATTAAATCCAGCTGACATTGTTCCAGATTTTATTTTATTTTTTGGATTTTTTGACGATTTAAGTGTCCTAACTTACATCATAAAAAAACTTGACAGGGAATTGGAAAAATATGACCAGTGGAAAAATTTTAGAAAGTAATTTTTTCAAAAGAGATACTGTTGAAGTTGCAAAAAATTTATTAGGCAAGAAAATTATCAGAAACATTTCTGGTAATTTTTTCTGTGCAAAAATTGTGGAAACTGAAGCTTATATTGGACTTGAAGATAGGGCATGTCACTCTTATGGCGGAAATATTACAAAGAGAAATGAAATTTTATATAAAGAGGGCGGTACAATTTATGTCTACTTGATTTATGGAATGTATAATCTCTTAAATATTGTTACAAAAAATGAAAATGATCCAGAGGCAGTTCTTATTAGGGCAGTGGAGCCAATTGAAAATATAGACGCTATGTCTTTAAATAGATTCGGGAAGATTTATAAAGATCTTTCTAGCTATCAAAAGAAAAATCTTACAAATGGACCAGGTAAACTTACTATAGCTATGGGAATTGATAGAGCTTTAAATGGCAAAATTCTTTCTCAAGACTATCTTTATATAGAAGAAGGCGAAGATGTAAGAAATATTATTGAGACTAAGAGGATTGGCATCGATTATGCAGGAGAAGACGCAAATCTTCCTCTGAGATTTTACATAGAGGATAACCACTATGTCTCAGTAAAATAATGTAGATTTTTGTTAAGTTATCATTTATAATAGGTTAACATAAAGGTGATAAAATGATTAGCATAAAAAATTTGTCTTTTAAATATGATTATGAAGACGAAAATGCAAAACAAATTTTAAAAGATATAGATTTAGAAATAAAGGAAGGCGAGTTCCTTGCTCTACTTGGACACAATGGTTCAGGTAAGTCAACTCTTGCAAAACTAATAAATGGACTCTTAATCCCTGGCGAAGGCGATGTCCTAGTAGACGGAATGAATACGAAAAATGAAGAGGAAATTTGGGATATAAGGCGCAATGCAGGTATGGTTTTTCAAAATCCTGATAACCAATTAGTTGCAACTATTGTTGAAGATGAAGTTGCCTTTGGTCCAGAAAATCTTGGGATTGAACCAGCTGAAATAAGAAAAAGAGTTGATAAAGCTCTTGAAGATGTTGGCATGACTGATTACAAAAAAAATGCTCCCCATCTTTTATCTGGTGGACAAAAGCAGAGAGTTGCCATAGCAGGAATACTTGCCATGAGTCCAAAATATATTATTTTAGATGAGCCTACTGCCATGCTTGATCCCAGTGGAAGACGAGAAGTAATTGACACTTTAGTGAAGTTAAATAAGGAAGAAAATAAAACTATTATCCTAATCACTCACTACATGGAAGAAGCCGCAATTAGCGATAGAGTAGTTGTTATGGAAGATGGTAATATTGTTCTAAGTGGAAAACCTAGAGAAGTTTTTTCTCAAGTGGAAGAAATTAAAAAATTGGGACTTGATGTTCCACAAGTAACAGAACTTGCACATGAACTAAAAAAAGATGGTATTGAAATTTCTACAGAAGTTTTAAACATCGAAGAAATGGTGAAGGAAATATGTCACTTATAGAGATAAATAATTTAACACATATTTACAGTGAAGGTCTTCCCTTTGAGAAGAAGGCAATTGATGACATAAATTTAAAAATTGAAGAGAATGAATTTATAGGACTAATTGGTCATACTGGATCTGGAAAATCAACTTTTATTCAACATTTAAATGGACTTTTAAAGCCAAGCAGTGGAGAAATAATTCTTGATGGAATGAAAGTTTCTAAATCCAGTTCAAACTTAACTGAACTTAGGAAAAAAATTGGGCTAGTTTTTCAATATCCTGAGTACCAACTTTTTGAAGAGACTATAGAAAGAGATATTGCCTTTGGACCTGGAAATTTAGATTTATCTGAAGAAGAGGTTTTAAATAGAGTGAAGTCCTCTATGGATTCAGTTGGTCTTGACTATGAAACTTATAAGGACAAATCTCCCTTTGAACTTTCTGGCGGCTTAAAAAGAAGAGTTGCCATAGCAGGAGTTCTTGCCATGGAGCCAAAAGTTCTCATATTAGATGAACCAACGGCAGGACTTGACCCAAGAGGTCGCGATGAAATACTTAGTGAAATAAAAAACATTCATGAAAAGAGAAAAATCACTGTAATTTTAGTTTCTCACTCAATGGAAGATGTGGCAAGAATTGCTGAGAGAATTATAGTTATGGACAAGGGAAAAGTATTTTTGGACTCTAATCCAAGAGAAATTTTTAGAAATGAAGACAAACTTCTATCAGTTGGACTTGGCATCCCTCAAATAACTTCCCTTATGAGAGCTTTAAAGAAAAAGGGATTAGATATTAACGAAGATTCAATAACGGTGGAAGAAGCTAAGGAGTCTTTGATAAAATATTTGAGAGGTGTTTCTCATGTTTAAAGATATAACAATTGGACAATACTTTCCTGGAGAAACTCTAGTTCATAAATATGACCCAAAATTAAAGATGCTTACAATGATACTTTTTATAGCATCACTATTTTTTATTGATTCAGTATTTATGTATTTGCCAGTGGTAATTTATTTGATGTTAATTATTTTTAATGCAAAATTACCTATTGGCTTAGTTCTTCGTGGACTTAAACCTCTTAAATGGATAATACTCGTTACCTTTATAATAAACTTATTTTTCACACCAGGCGAGGCTATATATACTTTTGGAATTTTAAAAATCTCACAAGAAGGAATTGATCTTGCAGTTTTTATGGGAATAAGACTTGTTTTATTAGTTCTTGGTACGTCCTTATTAACTTATACAACTTCACCAATTGAACTTACAGATGGAATTGAGTCACTCTTAAGACCCTTTAGAAAAATTGGGGTTCCAAGCCATGAAATTGCAATGATGATGACAATTGCTCTTAGATTTATTCCAACACTAATCGAAGAAACTGACAAAATTATGAAGGCACAAATGGCAAGAGGGGCAGATTTTGAATCTGGAAATCTTATAAAGCGTGCAAAAAATTTGGTGCCACTTCTTGTTCCTTTATTTATAAATTCCTTTAGAAGGGCAGAAGAACTTGCAACAGCAATGGAGGCAAGGTGTTACAGAGGTGGAGATGGCAGAACAAAAATGAATGCATCAAAAATTGTTAAGAAAGATGTAATTATTTTTCTTGGAAATATAATATTTTTTGCAGCAATAATTTTGGTTTCAAAACTATGAATATACTTATAAAAATAACTTATGATGGTACAAATTTTCATGGTTTTCAAATTCAACCTGATGAGAGGACTGTGGAAGGGGAACTAAATAAAGGGCTTGCAAAAACTTTAAAGGAAGAAGTAAAAGTTTTTTATGCAGGTAGAACTGACAGAGGAGTTCACGCCCTTGGTCAATATGCGAATTTTTATTCAGACACAACAATTGATATAGGAAATCTTCCTAAAGTTATAAATTTTAATTTGCCAGAGGATGTTTCCGTTGTTGCTGCAAAATTTGTGCCAGAAGATTTTCACGCAAGATACGATGCAAAATTAAAAAAATATCGCTATGTCATCCACATATCTCGCTACAGAAATGCTCTGCTTTTAAATAGAGCCTACGAGTATCCCTATGAAGTTGACCCTGATAGAATGAGAAAGGCTCTTTCATATTTACTTGGGGAGCACGATTTTAATTCTTTTATGGGAAAGGGAGCTGTTGTAAAAGACTCTATTAGGACAATTGAGAGAATTGACGTTATAGAAGATGGAGATTTTTTGTATCTTGATTTTGTGGCAAAAGCCTTTTTAAAAAATATGATACGAATTGTTACTGGGACTGCCCTTGAAATTGGAAGGGGACAAAGAGAAATTGAATACATGAAAGAAGCTTTAGAAAAGAAAAAAAGAAAGGCTTCAGGACCGACAGCACCAGCCTGTGGACTATACTTAGTAGATGTTAAGTATTAGCCCACAGGCTTTTTTATTAGATAAAAGTATTTTATTAATTTACTAAGATATAAGTTATGGTATAATAACTCATATAAAAACCTTTTCATAGGAGGGATAAATTGTTAAGCAAATTAAAAATAAAAATAGATGCAAATTCTAAAGATATTGGATTTAATTCAGGTTCTTTGTTTCAAGGATTTTTAATGGAAAAAATTAATGGAGATTATGCAAAAGATTTACATAATTTAAAAATAAACCCTTACAGTCAATACATAAATGTGACTAAGGAAGAGACTACTTGGAATATTTCAGCTATAAGTAGAGAAGCTTATGAAAAAATCATTAGTCCAATCTTAGACCTAGATGAAATTATTATAAAAGATAAAAATTTAAAAATAAAAATTTTAGATAAAAGTTTAAATATTATTAAAAGAGAAGATTTTATAGAAAAAAACTTATTTGAAAGTTTTGATAGTAAGGAGATAAATTTTAAATTTTTGACACCTACAGCTTTTAAAAGAGACAACAGATATTTATTTATTCTTGAACCTACACTTATTTTTCAAAATTTAATAAGGAAATTTGATTCGTCTGGTAAAGAGGAAATTTTTTCTTATGATTTATTAGAGGAATTTCTCCAGCCCTGGACTTGTTATTTAAAAAGGACTTTGAAGTTCAAAGTAGAATAAATCTTGATGATTATACAGTAAATAGTGAAGGTAAAATTACTTGGTCTATAAGTAAATTAAAAACAGATGAAAATGGCAGAAAAATAAAGGCTGCCATTGAAGAAAAATTTGGTGAAATAAAGACCTACCATACAGTTTCTAGTGAAATTTATTTAGCTCTAATGAACTCAAGAATTTTTGGCTTGAGGGATAAAGATATTACAAAAAAAGCTGAAAAGTTAAGAGAAATTGAAAAAAAGGGAAGGAATAAGGCTGCCCACCAAATTGTTTCAATTGATGATAAATTTTTAAAAAGAGAAACTGGTTTTACAAGTGAGGAGATTTTAAATAAAATCACAGATTTTGCTGAAGAGATTAAACTTGGCGTGAAAAAAGAACATTGGAATTCCTATGAAATTATGAATGAAAAAATTATAAATTCCTTAAATTAAATTTTAAGCCCTGAATGGGCTTATTTTTTTTATTTTTAATTGAGCTAAATTTTTATAGAATAAGTAGATTTAAAATTGCGGCAAAGTGCAATAAATTGATAATATATGAAGTATTTGGTATAATTATTTTAGTTAATTTGGAGGTGTAATAGTGGATAATAAATATCTTGTTAATGGTAATGAGGCAGATGGTAAAGTTAAGATTTCTGAAGATGTTATCGCTACAGTTGCATCAGTTGCAGCTGAAAGTGTTGATGGCATTGTAAAAGTTGGTTCAAACTTTAAGTCTCAAGTTACTGACATTTTAAATACAAAAAACTTCAATAGAGGAGTCAAAGTAAATATTGGCGAAAGAGAAACTATTGTTGATGTATATGTCACTATTGAGTACGGAATAAAAATCGTTGAAGTTTCTGAAAAGGTGCAAGCACAAGTTAAGGAAGCTATTGAAAATATGACAGACTTTGATGTTGTTGAAGTTAATGTTCACATTTCAGGCATCGCTGTCAAAAATTCAGAAAAGACGATTGTAAAATGAGTAGAAAAAAAGCAAGAATAGGTGCCATGCAGGCACTCTTTTCTATGGATATAAATAAGGATTTTTCTCTCGACAGTTTAAATTTATTTATGGAAAATAATCACTTTCTAGGTGATGAGGCTGACTATATTAATAGGGTTGTGCCAGATATTTTAAAAAACCTTGAAACTGTTGATGAGACAATTGAAAAGAATTTAAAGGGCTGGACTATGGCAAGGCTTGCCAAGGTGGATAGGCAAATTTTAAGAATTGCTGTCTATGAATTTTTATTTAAAGATGATATTCCACCAGAGGTTTCTATAAACGAAGCTGTAGACATTGCAAGACAATATAGTTCTGATGATGCTCCTAAATTTATAAACGGAATTTTGGGAACAATTTATAGGAGTTTTTAATTTGGCTAAAGCTGCTTTTAATGTAAGTGAACTTAATAGTTACATCAAAAAGCTAATCTCAATGGACTATATTTTAAGAGATATTAACATCACTGGAGAAGTCACTAATTTAAATGTGCATAGTAATGGCAATATTTATTTTTCTCTAAAGGACCAGTATGCAAGAATTGATGCTATGGCAAGTAGGGATGATGTAAATATTCAATTATTTGACGGTGCCAAGGTCATGGCTAAGGGCACTGTCACTTATTATGATAGAAGTGGCAGGATTTTTTTATATGTCAGTGAAATTGAGCTTGATGGCAGGGGAAATCTCTACCAAAAATATTTGGAGTTAAAGGAAAAACTTTCCAAGGAAGGACTTTTTGATCCTTCTCACAAGAAAAAAATTAAGAGATACCCATCTTCTATTGGGCTTATTACTTCTACAAGTGGAGCTGCCATAAAAGATGTTATAAATCTTTTTAGAAAGAGAAATAAAAGCTCAGACATTTATGTTTTTCCTAGTCTTGTTCAAGGAGAATCTGCTAGCGAAAATTTAATTCGTGGAATAAAATACTTTAATGAAAAAGAAAAAGTTGACACAATAATTATTGCTCGTGGTGGAGGAAGTTTTGAAGATTTATTTGTCTTTAATGATGAGAAACTAGCAAGAGAAATTTTTGCGTCAAAGATTCCTATTATTTCTGCTGTTGGTCATGAAGTTGACTTTACAATATGTGATTTTGTAGCAGATTTAAGGGCAGCAACGCCAACAAATGCAGCTGAGCTTTCAACTATTAGTGAAGATGAGCTAAAAGACTATCTTTTAAAAAAGAAAGTTGAGCTAAATAATTTAATTGAGAAAAGACTAAACATGAGTCACTTTAAACTTCTTTCGATATACAAAAATATTTCTCTAAAAAATCAATTTTACAAGATAAATTCTATGACAAGAGACCTCTTGTATAGGGAAACTTTATTAAATAACTCTATGAAAAAAATTTTGCAGGGACATTCTTATGAACTTCAAAATAAAAAATTTTACTTGCAGAATTTTAAGTTAAATAAGTCTAAGGAAATAGAAAATTATTCCTATAGACTAAAAAATATTTCTGTAAAATTATCTTCCAAAATCAGCAAAAATAGAGAAAATCTAAACTTTAATAGAAAACTTTTATCTTATTATTTTAAAACAAAGATCAATGATGAATTTAAAAAGTTTAAAGCCTATGAAAAATTTATTGTGGATTACGATTTAGATGATAGATTAAAAAGCGAAAGAGATAGGCTAAAATATTTAAATATTAGATTAAAATCTGCCTTTGATAAAATAAATAAAATTGAAATACTTACTGAAGATGGTCAAGAGTTAAAAGCTGCCAAAGATGCTAGGCTTGGAGAAATTATTTCTCTTAAATTTAAAGATGGAAATATTAAATCTAAGGTTCAAAATGTGGAAATGAGGGATTAAATGCAAAGAGATTACGAAAGTTCTTTTAGAGAGCTTGAAAAAATAATAAAGGAACTTGAGTCTAAGGACATTAGTCTTGAAGATTCCATAAAAAAATACGAGGAAGGCATCGAACTTTACAAGTATCTTAACAACACTTTAAAAGAATACGAAGGTAAGATTAAAACTATTGCAGAAGAAAATTCTGAATTTATTGAGGATAAAAAAGATGACAGATATAGATAACCTACTAGAAAAATTTAATAATTATTTGAGTTCCTTGCTTGACTATGACAAAAGTTTACAACACAAAGTTATTGATTCTATAAAATATTCACTATTTTCTGGTGGAAAGAGAATTAGACCTATGCTAACTATTTTGACTTACAAAGAGTTTTCTAAGGAAGATGATTCTTTAGACACAATTCTTCCCTTTGCAGCTGCAATTGAAATGATACATACTTATTCTCTAATTCACGATGATCTTCCTGCAATGGATGATGATGATTTTAGAAGAGATAAGCCAACTAATCACAAGGTTTACACAGAAGGAATTGCAATTTTAGCAGGCGATGGGCTCTTAAATATGTCTATGGAAATTCTACTTAGACACATTGAAAACCTTGAAGACAAAGATGAATTAAAGCGTGCAATTAGGGCAATGAAATATATTTATTCTGCAACTGGAGTAAATGGTATGATTGGCGGTCAAACTATTGATATAGATTTTAATTTGGAGGACTATACAGAAGATACTTGCGAAAATATGTACAAATTAAAAACTGGAGCTCTAATAAAGGCATCTGTTGTAGTTGGTGGTATTTTGGCAGGAGTTGAAGCAGATAATATTACAAAACTTGCGAAGTTTGGAGAAAATATTGGTCTTGCTTATCAATTTGAAGATGACCTACTTGATGAAGAAAAAGATCCCGACAGTGGTGAAATAAATATGCTTTTCTTTAAGGAAAAAGAAGAATTAAAAAATGAAATTATTGATCTTACTAATTCTTCTTATGAAGCCCTTGAAGGACTTGATCTCAAAGACAATTTACTAAAAAGTTTTGTTGCAAAATTAATAAATAGGAGCAGATAATGGCTAAGAAACGCGCAGATGTTTTATTAGTTGAAAAGGGTTTAATTGATTCACGAGAAAAAGCCAAGAGATTAATAATGGAAGGCAAGGTTTTTATTGGCACTGAAAGAGTGGAAAAGCCTGGAATGCAATTAAAAGAAGATGTAAAAATTTACATCAAGGGCTTAGAAGACACTTTTGTATCAAGAGGCGGTCATAAGCTTGAAAAGATGATTGACGACTACGATATAAATTTATTGGATGCTGTCTGCGTTGATATAGGTGCATCAACTGGTGGATTTACTCACTGCATGTTAAAGCATGGCGCAAAAAAAGTTTATGCCATTGATGTTGGTTACAATCAGCTTGACTACAGACTTAGGATGGACGATCGTGTTGTATCTCTTGAGAGAACTAATATAAGATATTTTGACAGAGAATTAATTTCTGAAGAAGTTGATTTTATTTCCATTGATGTTTCCTTTATCTCCCTTGAACTAGTTCTTCCTGTTGCAAAAGAAATTTGTGGAGAAAGGGGAAAAATTGTCGCCCTTATAAAGCCACAGTTTGAAGCTGGTAAGGGCAAAGTTGGAAAAGGTGGCATTGTAAGAGATAAAAAAGTACATATTGAAGTTATTGAAAAGATAATAAAACTTGCAGGAGAATTAGATTTAAATATTATGGCTCTTACAAATTCTCCAATAAAGGGCACAAGTGGCAATATTGAATTTTTAATTTACTTGTCAAATGATTTAGAAAATAGTGAAAATTTTGATGCAAGTGAAATAGTAAATAAGGCTTATGAAAGTTTAAATGATTAGGTGAAGTATGCTTTTAGAGTTAAATATCGAAAATTTTGCAATAATTGAAAATATGAAAATTGAGTTTGAAAGTGGTTTAAATGTTTTAACTGGAGAAACTGGTTCAGGTAAGTCAATTATTATAGATTCACTAGGTCTTGTCCTTGGTCAAAGAGTAAATAAGGATATTATAAAAAAGGGAAAAGACAGAGCTTATATAGAAGCTGTTTTTTCCTCCTATGATGATGAAACTAAAGAGCTTTTATCTCAATATGGAATTGATTCAGGAGATTTAATTGTAATTTCTAAGGAAATAAGGGACAAGGGTCCATCTATTACAAGAGTTAACAATAGGACCATTACATCACAAATACTTTCAAAAATTTCCACTCATCTAATTGATATTTTTGCACAACATGAGTCAATTTCTCTTATGGATAACAAAAATCAACTTAAATTAATTGATGATTTTTCTGGAAAGGAACAAAAGGATTTACTTTTAAAATTAAAAAATCTTGTTCAAGAGATAAATTCTTTAAAAGATGAATATCAAGAAAAAACTTTACTTGAAAAAAATAAAGATAGAGAAATGGATCTTTTGACCTATCAAATAAAGGAAATAGAAGATGCTAACTTATCCGATTACGATGATGATGAGCTTTATAATGATTTTAATGCCCTAAATAACATGACAGACACTCTAATAAAATTATCTCAGGCAAAATCTTTAATAAATGACGGCTACGAAAGTGTTTCTGCTGAAGATATTATAGATAAGATAATTGTAAATATTGTAGATGTTACAAAGTATAATAAGGACTTAAAATCTACAGAAGAAGAACTTGAAGACATTAGATATCGACTATCTGACATTGCAAAAGAATTAGATAGATTCATTAATTCTAGTGAAGTTGACGAGGAAAAACTTCAGTACCTAAAAGAGAGAATTGACCTTGTAAATAATTTAAAATTAAAATACGGAAATAACATTAAAAAGATAAATTCTTTTTATGAAGAAATAAAGGAAAGACTTTTATTCTTGCAAAACTTCGAGGAAAATTTAAATAAACTCTTAAATAAAATAAAAAATTTGGAAGAAGAAGCCTTAAAAGTTGCTGGAAAAATTAGCGACAATAGAAAAAAAACAGCAGAAGTTTTAGAGAAAAAAGTAGAAGAAGAAATTAACAAGTTAAATATTAAAGATGCAAAATTTAAAATTGACCTAGTAAATAAGGAGCTTTCCTTTGATGGAATTGACAAAATAGAATTTTTGATTGCACCAAACTTAGGTCAAGATTTGATGCCTATGGCTAAGGTTGCATCTGGCGGTGAAATGAGTAGAATTATGCTTGGATTTAAGAGTATTATTGCTGAAAAAGACAACATTCCTACTCTTGTTTTTGATGAAATAGACACTGGAATAAGTGGAAAGACTGCACAAATTGTTGGCAACAAGATAAAAGAACTTGCAGGAGATAGACAAGTTATAGTAATTTCTCACTTGCCACAAATCGTTGCATTGGCAGACACGCATTTTGCAATAAAGAAAGATGTTGTAAATAACAGCACAATTTCTACAATTGATAAATTAAATTATGATGAGAGAGTGGAAGAAGTTGCAAGATTAATTGGTGGAATGAATGTAAGTGAAGTTGCAATAGAAACTGCAAAGGAAATGATTGGTGATTAAATGGCAAATTCAAATAATGAAGAGAGAACAATGAAATCCACAAAGATTTTTGACGGCAAAGTCTTACAGCTTAGAGTGGATACTGTTGAGATGGAAGGTCAAAAATACACTAAAAGAGAAATTGTTGAAAGACAATCTGCTGTTGGTGTAGTTGCTTTAACTGAAGATGATGAAATCATATTGATAAAACAATACAGAAAGGCAATTGACAAGGAAATTTATGAAATTCCAGCAGGAATGGTGGACTTTGGTGAAGAGCCACAAAAGGCTGCTCTTCGTGAATTAAAGGAAGAAACTGGCTACGATGCAGAAAAATCTGAATATCTTTTAGAAACTTATTCTTCTCCAGGTTTTACAAATGAAAAATTATTTATTTTCCACGCAGAAGGACTTACTGCAGGGAATCAAAATCTTGACGAGTTTGAACACCTAAGTGTAGAAAAACTAAAATTCGACGAAGCTTTAAAATTAGTTAATCTTGGCGAAATAACTGATTCAAAATCAGTAGTGGGAATTTTATATTACAATACCTTTAGGAGGAAAAATGGATAAGACTATTAAATATATAAGAGAAAAAATAAATTACGAGCCAGAAATAGGAATTGTTCTTGGATCAGGACTGGGCGACTTTGCAAATTCAATTGAAGAAAAAGTTGAAATAGCTTATAAAGACATTCCTGGATTTCCTGTATCCACAGTAAAGGGCCACGATGGCAAGTTAATTTTTGGAAAAATAAATTCAAAAAATGTTTGCTTAATGAAGGGAAGAATTCATTTTTATGAAGGCTATGAAATGTCTGATGTTGTCTACCCAATAAAAGTTCTTGTAAATTTAGGAGTAAAGACTTTAATTCTAACTAATGCTGCAGGTGGAGTAAATAAAGATTTTAATCCAGCAGATCTTATGATAATAACTGATCATATAAATTTAATGGGAAAAAATCCATTAATTGGACCTAATGATGAAAAAATAGGACCAAGATTTCCTGATATGACTGACCTTTATACACCTGAACTTGTTGAACTTGCTGAAAATTCTGCAAAAAAACTTGGCATTAATATAAGAAAAGGTGTGTATATGTATTTTACTGGACCAAGTTATGAAACAGCGGCTGAAGTTAGAATGGCTAGGATATTAGGTGCAGATGCTGTTGGAATGAGTACAGTTCCTGAAGCAATTGTGGCAAGACATAGAGGACTTAAAATTCTTGGAATTTCGACTATTACAAATATGAGTACAGGAATTCTTGATACTCCACTTGACCACGCAGAAGTTGTAGAAGTTGGTAAAAATGTTGCAGACAAATTTACAAAACTTTTAAAAGATATTGTTGAGGAGATTTGATGAATTTTTTAGATATTATTCAAAAGAAAAAAGAAAATAAAATCTTAACTGAAGAAGAAATAAAATATTTTATAGAAAATTATGTAAAGGGAGAAATTCCAGACTATCAAGTTTCAGCATTTTTAATGGCAGTTTATTTTAACAAATTAAATTTAGATGAAACTTATTATCTCACAAAGGCTATGATAGATTCTGGCGATCGCGTTGATTTATCAGAGGTGCCAGGTTCTAAAGTTGACAAGCACTCCACTGGTGGCGTTGGAGACACAGTTACACTTGTCCTAGGACCACTACTTGCTTCAGTTGGTCTAGTTTTTGCCAAAATGAGCGGCAGAGGACTTGGTCACACTGGAGGAACACTTGATAAGCTTGAAGCAATTCCTGGCTTTAACATAAATATTGGCGGCAAAGAATTTGTTGAAATTTTGAAAAAATCAAATATAGCAGTAATTGGTCAAACGGAAAATATTGTTCCTGCAGATAAACTTCTTTATGCCCTAAGAGATGCAACGGCAACAGTTGATAATGTAAGCTTAATTGCATCATCAATTCTTTCTAAAAAAATTGCCCTTGGAACTGACGCCCTAGTTTTAGATGTAAAAGTTGGAAATGGTGCCTTTATGAAGGATGTGCCATCAGCTATTGAACTTTCAAAACTCATGGTAAATCTTGGCAAAAAATTTGGCAGAAACACTAAGGCAATTATAACAAGTATGAATGAACCTCTAGGCGACGCCATAGGAAATAGCATAGAAGTTATTGAAGCTATAAATATTTTAAAGGGCAAAAAATCTGGTCATTTAAAAGATATTGCACTTAGAATTGGATCTAAGCTAATGATTATGGAAGGTATTTCTAAAAATGAAGAGGAAGCTATAAAAGTTCTTGAAGAAAAAATTTCTGATGGATCTGCAATAGAAAAGTTTAAAGAAATGGTAGAACTTCAAGCTGGAGATTCATCTTATATTGATGACACAGATAAATTTAAAAAGTCATCAATAATAAAAGACATAGTATCAGAAGAAACAGGCTTCGTAAAATCCATTGAGGCAATTGAAATTGGAATTGCATCAAGAGATCTTGGAGCAGGTAGACACAAAAAAAGCGATGTGCTTGATTTAAATGCTGGAATTTATCTTCACAAAAAAGTTGGCGACTTCGTAGAAAAGGGCGAAAAAATCGCTACAATTTACACTGAGAAAGAAAATGAAGTAGAAACTGCAATTGATAGAATTAAAAAGGCCTATGATTTTTCTGAAAATAAAGAAACTTATAAATTAATTATAGAAGAGATTGATTAATATGAATAATATAGATATAGCATCTATTGCAATAAATATTATTGCACTTATGATTGCCATAATTCCACATGAGATAGCTCACGGCTATGTAGCTTATCTTTGTGGCGACACAACTGCAAAAGACGACGGAAGACTTAGTTTAAACCCACTTAATCACATTGACCCTGTGGGTTTAATTTCTATGATTATTTTTAGATTTGGCTGGGCAAAAGCTGTGCCAATTAATCCCTATAGATTTAAGGGCAATAGAAAAGTGGCATCACTTTTAGTTTCACTTGCAGGAGTTTTTACTAATTTTGTATTGGGTTTTGTTGCAGGCATTATTTTAGTTTACTTAAATTATAAGTCATCTTTTTTAGTTCCACTTTTCACATCAATTTTTTGGTACAATATTATGCTTGGCGTATTTAACCTTGTGCCACTTCCACCACTTGATGGTTCAAAGGTATTGGCGACACTTTTGCCAGAAAATTTAGAATACAAATTTTATAAGTATGAAAAATATTTTTATTTTGTTCTTGTGATTATGATTTTTTCTGGTCTTGTAGATAAATTTATTGCGCCAATAATTGAAAATATTTTAAGTGGAATAATTTACCTGGGAATAAATTTATGGAATACAATATTGTTTTAAAAACTTATGAAGGTCCAATGGATCTTCTTTTAGATTTAATAAAAGAAAATGAAATAGATATTTACGATATTCCTATTTTTAAAATTACAGAAGAATTTTTAAAATATATTGAAAATATGAAGAAGTTAAACCTCACTCTAACATCAGATTTTATTTTAATGGCATCTACTCTTTTGGAAATAAAATCAAAAATGCTTCTTCCAAAGAAAGAGGTTCTAGAAGATGAAGAAGTGGAAGAAGATCCAAGACTTGATCTTGTTGAAAGTCTTTTGGAGTATAAAAAATATAAAGAGGCTTCAGAAATTTTAAAAATTCAAGAGGAATATGAATCAAAATCTTTCTATAAGTTAAGAACAGAAATATTTTCCATGAGTGAAATGGATTTTTTAAAGGAATCCAATGTAGAAAAACTTTCTCTTGCCTTTTACAATATTTTGAAAAACTACAAGGATAAGGAAGTAATTGGAATTGAAAGAGAATATTTTAAAGTTGAAGATGCATCAAGAAAGATAAAACAAGCTTTAAAGAAAAATAAGAAAATAAAATTTAGCCAACTTTTAGAAGACATTGTATATAAAGTTGACGTCATAACTTATTTTTTGGGGATGCTTGAACTTATAAAAAACGAATATATTATTGCAAGGCAAAGCGACAATTTTGCAGATATTTTAATTGAAGAAAGAGAATACCATGGACAAGAACAAACTCAAATCAATAATTGAATCAATACTTTTTATTTGGGGCGACCCCATAAGTTTAGAGGACCTTGCAAGTTCACTTGAACTTAGAAAGGACTACGCAAGGGAAATTCTCATGGAAATGAAGGAGAATTATAAAAATGAAACTTCGGGTCTTAGACTTAGAGAAGTGGATGGAAAATTTCAGCTTGGAACTAAACAAGATAATGAACCTTATTTAAAAAATTTGATTAAAGAAAAAAATGAGAAAAACCTTTCAAAGCCTGCCCTTGAAACTCTATCAATTATTGCCTACAAGCAACCAGTTACAAAGGTTGAAGTAGAAGAATTAAGAGGAGTAAATTGCGATAGTACAATAAAAGGTCTTCTTGATTTTAATTTAATAGAAATTTCTGGCAAGCTTGATAGAATTGGCCATCCAAATTTATACAGCACAACTGATAAATTTTTACAAAAGTTTGGCATGAAAAATTTGGAAGAGCTGCCCGATTTAAAAGAATTAGAGGAGGAATCTAATTGAGATTACAAAAATACATGGCACACTGTGGAGCTGCATCCAGAAGAAAATGTGAAGAATACATTAAAGAAGGACTTGTCAAGGTTAACGATAAAATTGTTACAGAACTTGGCACAAAAATTGACCCTAATGTGGATAGAGTTTACTTAAATGGAAAGAGACTCACTCTTGAAAATAAAAAGATTTATATGATTTTAAATAAACCTATTGGAGTTGTCACAAGTGCCAATGATGAAAAGGATAGACAAACTGTAACGGACCTTGTGCCAGATGATTATAGAGTTTATCCTGTTGGAAGACTTGACATTGACACAACAGGACTAGTTCTACTTACAAATGATGGCGAGCTTGCAAATATTTTAATGCATCCAAGATATAAAATTGGAAAAAAATATATTGTAACTGTGGAAGGCACTCCTAATGCACATGAGCTTTCCCTTTTAAGAGCAGGACTTGATATTAGAGATTTAAAAACATCTCCTGCAAATGTTAAAATTTTAAAAAACTTTAAGCAAGATTCTATTTTAGAAATAGAAATTTTTGAGGGACAAAATCATCAAGTGAAGAGGATGTTTGATTACATTGGTCACAGTGTAAAAAAATTAAAGAGAATTTCTATGGGTAAAATTGAGCTGTTAAATCTTGAAGTTGGAAACTACAGATACTTAAATGAAAATGAAATAAAATATTTGAAGGGACTAAAATGATTGTAAAGGAAAAATATTATGAGATAGTGGATGAAATTCTATCTCATAATTTTTTAGGTAAAATTGCTGTTGATGCCACTGTTGGAAAGGGAAAGGACACTTTAAAACTCTTAAAAGCAGTGGGAGAAGAGGGCTTCGTTTACGGCTTTGACCTGCAAAAAGAGGCTCTTGATGCTGCAAATAAATTATTAAAGGATTATAAAAATTATAAGTTATTTTTAGAAAGCCACGAAAACCTTGATAAATTAGAAAAATTTGACTTAGTAATTTATAATCTTGGCTATCTTCCTGGTTCTGATAAAAAAATTACAACTTTAAAAGACTCAACTATAACTTCACTTAGAAAAGCCACAGAAAATATTTCTGATGGTGGAATAATTATAGTCGTGTCTTACTTAGGTCATGAGAATTCCTTTGAAGAAAGGGAGGGTCTCGATGAATTTTTAAAAAATCTCGACCAAAAAATTTTTAAAGTTGAAAAGAGAGAATTTTACAATCAAAAAAATAATCCACCCCTTGTTTATTTAATTGAAAAGAAGGTAGAAAAATGAAAATTGCAATAATTGGAGGAGGCCCTGCTGGAATGATGTGTGCCATAAAGGCAGCAGAAAATCACGGGGTTACTATCTTTGAAAAAAATGAAAAATTAGGAAAAAAATTATTTATTACTGGAAAGGGAAGATGCAATCTCACTAATTATTGTGACGAGAGAGAATTTTTGAAAAACATGGTAAATAATTCTAATTTTATGTACTCATCGATTTATTCTTTTTCGCCCTTCACAACTTACTATTACTTTGAAGAGCTTGGTCTTCCCCTTAAAGTTGAGAGAGGAAATAGAGTTTTTCCTCTTAGTGATAAGTCCTCTGATGTCATAAAAGCTTATGAAAAAAAATTAAAAGCCTTGGGCGTAAAAATAAACTTAAATTATGAAGTGACTTCTATAGAAAAAGTTGGAGAGGAATTTATTTTAAATGGAAGAGAAAAATTTGATAAAGTTGTAATTGCCACTGGAGGTATTTCTTACAAACTAACAGGTTCAACAGGAGATGGCTATAAATTTGCGAAAAACTTTGGACATAAAATCATAAACCAAGTGCCAGGTCTTATTGGAATAAATTTAAAAAACAATTTTTCTCTTGCAGGACTAACTTTAAAAAATGTTGAATTAAAAGTTATTAAAGATAAAAAAATAATTTCTAATGAATTTGGAGAAATGCTTTTTACTCACAGAGGTATTAGTGGTCCAATTGTCCTTACTACTTCAAGTAAAATAAATAGATTAAAAGATTTTGAAATGTTTTTAGATTTAAAGCCAGCCCTTGAGCCTGAAAAACTTGATGCTAGAATTTTAAGAGACTTTTCTGAAAATCAGAATAAAAATATAGAAAATGTAATGAGATCACTTTTGCCCAAGGATTTAATTTCTTATGTACTTTATAGTGCAGGTATAAGTGGTGATGAAAAAGTAAATCAAATTACAAAGATTGAGAGAGAAAATTTAGTTAAAACTATAAAAAATTTTGAGCTAAAATTTGACAGCTTAGATGATATTGATAGGGCCATAGTAACAAGTGGCGGCATTGATGTAAAAGACATAGACCCAAAGACTATGGAGTCAAAAAAAGTTTCTGGACTTTATTTTATTGGCGAAGTCCTAGACCTTGATGGACTTACTGGTGGATTTAACATTCAAATAGCAAACTCAACGGGATATTCTTGTGGAATTAATTTGTAAAGTCTATTCCTTTACTTATTTTTGAAAATAAAATATAATGAGATTAATCACTACTATGGATTGTAGTGATTTTTTTGGAGGTAAAAATGAAAATTGCAATAGATGGACCGGCAGGCTCTGGCAAAAGTTCCATAGCAAAGGATCTTGCAAAGAGACTTAATATTTTATATGTAGACACAGGTGCAATGTATCGTGCCATAACTTTAAAGCTATTAAAAACAGATGAAAGTGATTTTGAAAAATTTTTAAAAGAAACAAAAATAAATTTTGATGGCGATAAAATATTTTTAGATGGAAAAGACGTGTCTGAAAAAATTAGAGAAAATGAAATTTCCAATAAAACTTCTGAATTTTCTAAGAAAAAAATTATTAGAGATTATTTAGTTAAGATGCAAAGAGAAATTGCCAAAGATAGAGATGTTGTAATGGAAGGAAGAGATATAGGCTCAGTAGTTTTAAAAGATGCTGAATATAAATTTTTCCTTACAGCAGATGTAGAGACCCGTGCCATGAGAAGATACAAGCAAATTGATGATGATAGTTTGAGTTTTGATGAAATTCTTGAAGATTTAAAAATAAGAGATTATAACGATTCTCATAGAGAAAACTCTCCCCTCATAAAGACTGATGATGCCATATTAATTGACAGCACAGACTTAAATGCTGAAGAGACTATAGAAAAAATTATTTCATATATTAAAAGGTGATTTATGTTTTACAAATTTATACAGACAGTAGTTGGTTTTTTTGTAAAAATTATTTATAGAGTTGAAGTTTTTGGACTAGAAAATATTCCAGAGGATAATAAAAGACTAATAATTTGCGGAAATCACAAGAGCAACCTAGATCCTGTGACAATTTCTGCAATTTTTCCAAGACAAATTTTTTGGATGGCAAAAAAAGAACTTTTTAAAAATAAATTAGTAGGCGGTTTTTTAGATAGACTAGGCGCTTTTCCCGTTGACAGAGAAAAAAATGACTTAAAGGCAATAAAAACGGCTTTAAAAATTTTGAAAAATGAAGATGTCCTTGGGATTTTTCCTGAGGGAACTAGAGTCAGTGAAATTGACTACACGAGAATAAAATCAGGTGTTGCACTTATTGCACAAAAAACCGATTCAGAAGTCCTTCCTGTTTTTATAGAAGGCGATTATAAGGTTTTTAGAAAATTGAAAGTTTATTTTAGAAAACCTGTAAAAATTAATAAAGAAATAAAGTATTCTAATGAAGAGTTAGAAAATATTTCTCAAGATATTATGAGAATAGTTTATGGTGATAAAATTAAATGGAAATTATTGTAGCAGATGTTAATGGATTTTGTGGCGGAGTAAAAAGAGCTGTGAAAATGGCTTTTGACAATGCTAAAGAGGGGGTCTATTCCTACGGCGACTTAGTTCACAACGAAATTGTTGTTAAAGACCTTGAAGATAAGGGTGTTAAAAAAATTGATGACACTGATGTATATGATTCTAAGGTGATTATAAGAAGTCACGGAGTCCACAAAAAAATTTTAGATAAATTAGAAGAAAATAATAATGAAATAATAAATTGCGTCTGTCCTAAAGTTGAAAAAATTTATAATATAGTAGAAAATTTTTATAAAAAAGGTTATAATATAGTAATTGTGGGGAATTATAATCATCCCGAAGTGATAGGGATAAATTCTCACTGCAATGACTCTGCAACTGTGATTTCTGATTTGGAAGATATAAAAATTCCAGATGGAAAAATTGTAGTAGTATCACAAACTACAAATAATGTAGAATTTTTTGAAAAAGTAATAAATATTATAAAAGATATTTCAAAAGATGAAGTTTTAGTTTATAATACTATATGTAATGCAACTTTCAAGAGACAAGAAAGTATTAGGAGTTTATCAAGAAAAGTAGACGCCGTTCTTGTATTCGGCGGAAAAAAATCTTCTAATACAAAAAAACTTGCAGAGATTGCAAAATTAAATTGTAAAAATGTATTTTTAATTCAATCTATTAAAGATATTGATTTAAATATATTTAAAAAATTTAATAAAATTGGTATTACCGCCGGAGCATCCACACCGGAATCGGTAATCAAGGAGGCTGTTTGTAGGATGGAAAATTTTGACAAAGGTGAGATGATGGAAGCCATTGATAATTCTTTCAAAAGAATTAGAAAGGGCGAAGTAGTAACTGGAGAAGTTTTATATATAACTGATTCAGAAGTAATGGTTAATCTTGGATACAGATCAGATGGTATCATTTCTAAAGATGAACTTGCAGGAGGACCAGATGTTAATCCTCAAGATCTTTATGAACAAGGTCAAGAAATTGACGTATACGTTCTAAAGATGGATGATGGAGATGGCAATGTTGTTCTTTCAACAAAAAGAGTTGCTGATATGAAAATTTGGGATGAAGTTGAAGAACTTTATAACAACAAAGAAAATATAACAGTAACTGTAAAGAACCAAGTAAAAGGCGGACTAACTGCAGATTACAGAGGATTAAATGTATTTATACCAGCATCTCATGTTTCTGTTAGATTCCAAAAAGATTTAAGCAAATTTATTGGAGAAGAATTCGAAGTTGAAATTATCGATTTTGATAAGAGAAAGAAGAGAATTGTTGCTTCAAGAAAAAATGTACTTCAAGAAGAATTAGATAAAGTTCGTGATGAAGTATATGATAAGCTTAAAGAAGGAGACGTTATTGAAGGAACTGTACAAAGATTAACTAACTTTGGTGCTTTCGTTGATGTTGGAGGAGTTGATGGACTTATCCATATCTCTGAACTTTCATGGAACAGAGTAAAACACCCTTCAGATGTTGTATCACCTGGAGATGTAGTTAAAGTACAAGTTCTAACTGTTGATAAAGAAAAAAACAGAATTGCACTTGGACTAAAACAAACTATGGAAAAACCATGGGATGTATTTACAAATGAAGTTAAAGTTGGCGATGTAGTTAAGGGTAAAGTTGTTAACCTTCTTGACTTTGGTGCTTTCGTAAGACTTGAACAAGGCGTTGATGGACTTCTTCATGTATCTCAAATTTCAAGAGAACATGTTGAAAAACCACAAGATAAACTTTCTATTGGTGAAGAAGTTACAGTTAAAGTAACTGATATTGATGAAGAAAACCAAAAGATTTCTCTTTCTATTAAGGCTCTAATTGAACCTGAAGAAAAAGAAGAAACTGAAGAAGCTAAACCAAGAGAAAGAAAACCTAGAAGAGAAAGAAAACCAGCTCCAAAGAGAGAAAAGAAGATTGAAGAACCAAAACAAGATGACTTCAACATGACTATTGGAGAAATGCTAGGACTTAACTTCGCTGATGCAGAATTAGATTCTGATATAATTGAAGACGGAAAAGAAATTTCAGAAGCTCCAGAAAAAGAAGAATCTGAAGAATCAACTGAAGAATAATTAATAAAATTAGAGAGACTCAGGTCTCTCTTTTTTTGTTACAAAAAAATTTATTTAGACTCTTAAAGTCAAAATCTATAATTTTATTTGTGCTATAATAATTAATTATAAAAGAAAAATTTTTTGAATTTATGTCAATGTAAAATATTTGTGTTATTATAAATTATGGTGAGGAAATGATTTTAGAAGCAGTAATTTTATCAGCTCTTGTTTTATTTTTTATTAGAGATAAAGATTTAAACAATTTAATAAATTTTAAATTTAAAATGATTTCTCTTGCTTTTTTTGGCATATTTTTAATGATTTTTATAAATTTTGTAACTGCCCATTATTTTGGAAGTCTTACAGATTTTTTTGTAAAGTATTTTACAATTTTTCACATTATTTCAATTTTAGCTATAGGGATTTCTTTTCTAGCAAATTATAAAAATTATGGACTGCTTTTATGTGGTATAGGAACTTTTTTAAATGCCATTCCAGTGATTTTTAATGGTAAAATGCCCGTCAGTGCCTCAGCCCTAATGAAGATAGATAATGAGAGAATAATTAAATTAATATACATGGGTGGAAGTTTAAGTCACAGTGTTTTTGAAAATCCTAAATTTTATTTTTTGTCAGACATCATTCCACTACATAGGTTTATTGGAAATTCAAAGGTAATTAGCGTAGGAGACATTTTCATCTCTCTTGGCTTATTTTTTGCAATAATTTTAATTTCAAGGAAAAGAGGTGCTTAATTTGGGAAATTTAAATAATCTACTCAATGTAATAAATTTAAGAGACCTTGTGGATATTTTAATAGTCACAATGTTAATTTACTATATTTTGAAATTAATTAGAAATACTAGAGCAGAGCAAGTTTTCAAGGGAATTCTTTTAATTTTATTATTTATAAAAATTTCACAGTTCTTCCAACTTTACACTGTAAATTGGATTTTCACAAGATTTATAAATGATGGTATTGTTGCAATAATTGTTTTATTTCAACCGGAAATTAGAAGAGGTCTTCAATATTTAGGTTTAACTTCAAGTATTAAAAATAATTTTAGTCAAAATAAGGAAGCTGTTCCAGAAACTGTTGAAGAAATTATTTCGGCTGTAGCTTCTCTTGCTAGACAAAAGATTGGCGCCCTTATTATTATTGAAAAAGAAGTTGGCTTAACTGAAGTTATAGAAACTGGTACAGAGATTAACGGCCTTGTCAGCAGCGGTTTACTTATAAATATTTTTATTCCTAACACGCCTCTTCACGATGGTGCCGTTATTATTAAGGGGTCTAAGGTAAAGGCAGCAGCCTGCTTTTTGCCACTTTCTGACAATCAAAAAATTTCTAAGGAACTTGGAACTAGACATAGGGCAGGAATTGGAATTTCTGAAAAGTCAGACTGTCTAAGTATTATGGTTTCAGAAGAAAATGGAACTATTTCAACTGCAGAAAATGGTCTTATCTCAAGATATTTAGATATTCAAACTCTTGAAGCAAAACTTCTTGAGATTTACAGCCCAGAATATAGGGCGAGAACTATTTTCGCAAAGCGTGGTGATAAAGATGAAAAAGATAAGTTTTAAAAATGACAAAAGTTTAATGATAAAGATCATGTCTCTTGTTTTTGCTATTATCTTGTGGTCCTATGTAAAGGGAGAGGCAAATTTTATAACTTCAGCAAACTTTAAAAATATTGAAGTTACTTATGATGGTCTTTCTAATTTAAAGGAAAAGAATTTGACAATTATATCACCTAAGGAATCAAGGGTAGATGTAAAACTTCAGGGATATAATTCTTATATGAGAAATGTTACAAAAGATGGAATAGTTGCTAAAGTTGATGTAAGTAAACTTAGTGAAGGAGAGCATTCTGTCCCTGTAAATGTATCTTATATTGATCTTGGCATTTCTGTTGTAAATACGTCACCAAGAAGGATACCCTTTAAAATAGATAAAATTTTAGAAGAAAAACATAAAGTTAGCATAGTTACAAAAAACAAACCTCAAAAAGGTTTATCTGTTGGAGAAATTGACAAGAACCTTGATGTTGTAGTTAAGGGGCCAAGTACTTATATAAATAAAATCAATAAAGTGGAAGCCCAAATTGATGTAACGGATATAAGTGAAACTACAAGTGTGGATGCTGAAATTTTTGCCTATGACGATTCGGGAAAAATTATAAAGGAAGTTACTGTAACGCCTCTTACTGTAAAAGTTGATGTACCTATTTTAAAGAGTAAGACAGTTCCTATTAAATTAGTTTATAATGAAAATACAACAAAAAATATTGTAATAAATGACTTTTCAATTGAGCCAGCTTCTGTTACAATTAGAGGAAATTCTGATGTAATTGATTCTATTGATTTTATCGAAACTAAACCTATTAATTTTAACAACATTAAGATAGGTGAAAATGTAGTTAGATTGAATTTGCCAGATAAGGTTACACTAGTTGACGAAAATATTAATTATAAATTGAAGGAAAAAGTTAAGGAAGTAGAGTAATTTTTAATAATCAGGAGGGAATATGGAATTTTTTGGAGAAGGATTAACATTTGATGATATTTTACTTGTGCCAGCAAAATCAGAAATTTTGCCTAACGAAGTTGATTTATCTACTAATTTAACAGAAAAAATAAAATTAAACATACCACTTATGTCTGCTGGTATGGACACTGTTACTGAACACAGAATGTCAATTGCCATGGCAAGAGAAGGTGGAATTGGTATTATTCATAAGAATATGTCAATTGAAGAACAAGCCCTTGAAGTTGATAGAGTTAAGAGATCTGAACATGGAGTAATTACTGATCCATTTTCACTTACTAAGGACCATTCTATTAAAGATGCTTCTGAGCTTATGGAAAGATATAGAATAAGCGGAGTTCCCGTTGTAACTGAAAAGGGAATATTAGAAGGAATTATAACTAATAGAGACATAAGATTTGAAACTGATTTATCTAAGAGAATTAGTGAGGTAATGACTTCTGAAAAATTAATAACAGGTGCTCCTGATATTACTCTTGATGAAGCTTTAAAAGTTTTGAAAAAATATAAAATAGAAAAACTTCCTCTAGTAGATAAGGATAATGTCTTAAAAGGACTTATAACTATTAAGGACATTGAAAAACATGAACAATATCCAAATTCTGCAAGAGATAAATCTGGAAGATTAATAACAGGTGCTGCAGTTGGAGCAACTAAGGATGTTCTTGATAGAATTGAAGCCCTTGTAAAGGCTAAGGCTGATGTATTCGTAATTGATACTGCACATGGTCAATCTAAAAATGTTTTAAATACTATAAAAAATATTAAGGATGCCTTCCCAGATATTCAACTTATTGCAGGTAATGTTGCAACTTATGAAGGAACTGAAGATTTAATCAAAGCTGGTGCTGACTGCGTTAAGATTGGTATTGGACCTGGTTCAATTTGTACTACAAGAGTTGTAACTGGTATTGGTGTTCCACAAATCACTGCAATTATGGAAGCTTACAGAGCTGCAAAAAAATATGGCGTGCCAATTATTGCTGACGGTGGTATTAAATTCTCAGGAGATGTTGCAAAGGCACTTGCTGCTGGTGGAAATGTTGTTATGATGGGTTCACTTTTTGCAGGAACTGACGAATCACCAGGAGAAGAAATTTTTGTTGAAGGTAGAAGATTTAAAGCATATAGAGGTATGGGATCACTTGGAGCTATGAGTGCAGGCTCATCTGATAGATATTTCCAAAGTGGAACTACTAAATATGTTCCTGAAGGAGTTGAAGGTAGAGTTCCATATAAGGGACTTGTAGGAGACATTGTCTTCCAACTTGTTGGTGGTGTAAAATCTGCTATGGGTTATCTTGGAGCAAAGGATTTAGAAACTCTAAGAGCTACAGCTAAGTATGTAAAAATTACTCAAGCTTCACTTACAGAATCTCACCCACACAATATTACTATTACTAGAGAAGCTCCTAACTACTATTAATTATTAAAAATTTATTAATAAATCCACTTCAATTGAATTTGGAGTGGATTTTATTTATAATTAGCATTGAGAGGTGATATTGTGAAAACTAAGGTATTGCTTGTTGAAGATGAAGAATCAATAAGAAAATTTGTAAAAATAAATTTGGAAAGAGAAGGATACATAATTTTTGAAGCTGGAAGTGGCGAAGATGGAATTGAAATCGCAAGAAGGGAAAAACCAGATATTGTTGTACTAGATATAATGCTACCTGGAATTGATGGCTTTGAAGTTTGTAAAACTCTAAGAGGAGAGTTTCCAAGCCTAGGAATTATTATGCTAACTGCAAAGGCAGAGGATTATGACAAAATAATGGGTCTACAATATGGTACTGACGATTATCTTACAAAACCCTTTAATCCAACAGAACTAACTTTAAGAATAAAATCTATTGAAAGAAGACTTGAACCTGAAGAAGTTAAAGATAGTAATTTAATAATCGATCCACCATTTAAAATAGATTCATATTCAAGAAAATTTTATAAGGATGATGTGGAGCTTGAGCTTACACCTACTGAATATCAAATTATAAAAATATTTATGACAAGTCCAGGTAAGGCCATGACAAGAGATGAAATATTAAGACTTGTCTGGGGTGATGACTTTTTAGGCGATTCAAAAATTGTTGATGTTAATATAAGAAGGCTTAGGTCAAAAATTGAGACTAATCCTGCTAAGCCAAAGTACATTGAAACAGTTTGGGGAACAGGATACAGATGGAAATAAGAGGTGTCTGTAATTGAAAAATAAAATTGGAAAAAGATTAGTTAGAAGTTTTCTAATAGTTATTTTAATTACAATTTCAATTATAGATATATTTTTGCTTTCTGTTTTTAGCTTCTATTATTACAATAACATCTCCAAAGAATTGATTTCAAGAATGGAACTTTCTCTTGAAATTTATAAGAGAGATTATTCAGATAAGGCAATTGAAGATTTAATATATGAAGATAGCGATATTTTTCTATCAAATACTAATGCAGAGGTTCAAATTTTAAATAATAATGGGGAAGTATTGTTAGATTCTATAGGAAAGCTTTCTACCAATTCAATTGAGACTTCAGACTTTTTAGCAGCAGAAAAGGGAGAAATAAAAACTTGGCGTGGTGAAGATGTAGAAACTGGAGAGAAAATTATGTCTGTAACTGGAGCCATAATAAACAATAATGGAGAAAATATTGGCTATTTAAGATTTATTTCTTCAATGGAAGAGGCAAATAAGGCGATATTAAAAACAGGAATTTCTCTTCTTATATTCACACTTTTTGTTGCCTTAGTTACAACTATGGTTTCACTATTTATTTCAAGATCAATTGTAAAGCCAATACTTGAGCTTACAGAAGTTGCTAAAACAATGTTAAAGGGAAACTATGAAGAAAAGGCAAAAGTCTATGAAGACGACGAAATAGGAGAACTAGCTAAGACTTTAAATGCCATGAGCGACGAAATTATAAATAAAGATAGAATTAAAAATGATTTTATTTCTTCAATTTCTCATGAGCTTAGAACTCCTCTTACATCAATAAAGGGCTGGGCAGTTGTACTAAAGGATGCAAAGGATGACGAAAAAGAATTAGTTGAAGATGGTTTAAATATTATAGAAAATGAAGCCGATAGACTTGCAAAAATGGTTGAAGAACTTTTGGATTTTTCAAGATATATTTCTGGAAGAATTACCTTGGATAAGGATTTATTTGATATGACGCAAACTTGCATCGATGTTTCAAAACAAATGAGGCCTCGTGCTAAGTCAAATAATATTGAATTTATAACGGAATTTCCAGAGGAAACAATACTTTTATATGCCGATGAAAATAGAATAAAGCAGCTTCTTATAAACTTACTTGATAATGCAATTAAATTTACATCTGACAAGGGCTGGGTTAAATTTCAAATGTCAAGAGAAGATAATTTCCTACATCTAATGATTTCTGACAATGGAATGGGAATGACAAAGGAAGAAATTGCCCATGTTAAGGAAAAATTTTATAAGGGCAAGCATTCTAAGAGCCATAGCGGAATTGGCCTATCAATAAGTGATGAGATTACTAAACTTCACAATGGTAATTTGGAAATTTTCTCAGAAGAAAATATTGGAACTACAGTAAAGGTGACTCTTCCAATTGAGATACCAAAGGAAGTAGGTGATAAAATTGATTAAAAAAATATTTTTATTATTTTCATTGATTTTTTTAACTGCATGCTCCTTTTTGTCATCTGCTGGCACAAATATTGAAAGACCAGTAATGGGACAATCTCCAATTTATGGTAAATGGGCAATTACAAAATTTATTTATAATAAAAAAATAAACCAAGACAATTTTCTATTTAAGGATATTATTGGCGAGAATTTATTTTTTTCAAATGACCAGGTTGTACTAGCAAATGATTATATAAAAGATGCAGAGTATAAGGTAAAGTATGTTAAATTATCTGAATATCTTTACCAAAAATTTAATTTAGATTATAAAAGCCTTGGAATAGAAGATTCAGATGTTTATACAACTTATATATTTGATTCAAAATCAAGCAGAAGTATTTATTATGAAGTCATAAAAACAAGTGAAAATACTGCCCTATTATTTGACAATGGGGTAATACTTGAGATGAAACTTATTGACGACAAAATTAGTAATGATGATTTAAATAATTTAATTATTGCTAAAAAAGATGAAGTTCTTGCAAGGGGTAATCTCTTTGATTACAATGGTGATAAAGGTTTTTTAATTGCTTTTAAAACTAAAAGTGATTCAAATATGCCTACATGGAATTACAAAACCCTCTACATTAAATTTTCTGATTTAAAGCTAGAAAATGTATATGAAATGAATAATATTATTATTCCAAGAAATGACAATTTTTCTGAAATAAGTGTTCAAAAAGAATCAAAGGGAGAAGAGACTACAGATAAAGTAATTTTAAAGGATTTTAAAAATTCAAAAATTATAAAAGATGATAGGGATCTAATGAAAACTGAGGATTTAAAGGAAAATAACACTTTAAAGACTATAGATTTTGTCACAAATAATTATATAAATGTGGAAAGTTTTGATAGAGAAACTAATACGACTAAGCTTAGAATTTATAAATTAGATGATTTAGATAGCAAAAACCCTTTAAGCTATAAGGAATTTTTAAATGAGAAAAATTTAGAAACTGAAGGGAAAAATATTGAAGCCTTAAAAAAAGATCCTTACAATATAGGTATTTATAGAGACAATGGTTTTTGGAAATTAAAGGGAAGAGCGGACTTAGAAGATAATAAATTTTCTGATTTTGATTTAAATTTAGTTCTTCCTAATGATGTAAATAAGTACAACGAAATAAATATACCAATGTCTCACATTAAGAATTTTAAATCTAGCATTAAGGACGGTTTTGTATCTCCTGACAATAAATTTTTAATAACATTGGAAAATAATTATCTAAGAATATATAATATAGAGGATAATAAAATTAATCCTAGTGCAATTTTTGAAAGAGAAATAGGTAATGAAGCGTCTACAATTATGACAGAGTGGGCAACTGGACGCTATTCAAATATTTGGCAACAAGAACTGTCATCTAATAAATGAGGTGTAAAATGAATAAAATAATGGAATTGGTTATGGAAAATTCAACTTATTTGCTTCTAACTTTTGGGGCGATTTTAATTGGAGTGGTCCTTACCTTTATAGTTAACTTTGCAGCAAAAGATTTAAAATTTATAAAATATTTGCCAGGTCTTGCCCTAGTATTTATTGGAATTATTTCACTTTTTATGGTGATAAATAAACTTTTTGACCCAAGTAGTTTAGATAATCTTATTATTTTTGTAATAGGAGTATCATCTGGTTTGGTTTCACTTATTTTTGCCCTTATTATTGGCATTTCAAGTTCAGGAAAGAATCGTTACAAGAGAAATCCTAGAAAGAGATAAAATTTTATAAAAATAAAAAGCTCAAGATTAGAGGTTAGCCTTTTTTCTTGAGCTTTTTTTAGTTTTAATAAATTTTTAATCTTAAATTTAATTTTTTATTTAATTTTAATTTAATAAGTTGAAATGTAATCCTTCATGGATTCAAATTTTTTGTCGCCAATGCCATCTACATTTTTAATATCTTCAATTGACGAAAAAGAATTTTGTGAGCGATAATTTATTATTTTTTCTGCTGTTTTTGCTCCAACTCCAGGAATTTTTTGAAGCTCAGTGGAATCTGCTGTATTTATATTTATTTTTCCAACATTACTATTTTCTCCACTTGAAACAAGGCTAGAAATTTCATTATTACTAACTTCACCAATTTTTGGAATGTAAATTTTTTCTTCGTCATGAAGTTTTGCAGCAAGATTAATTTTATCGAGGTCTGCATCATTTGTGGCACCACCAGCCATTTCTAAAGCGTCCACAACTCTTTTTGAAGAATTTATTTTTAAAATCCCAGGATTTTTTACTGCTCCAGAAATATGTACCATTATTTCTTTATTTTCATCAGCTGATTCTATTTCTAATTTTTCTAAATCTTTTTTGTCAAATTCCTTTTTATCATGACTTGAAGTTTTTATGTCAAGAAGAGATTTTGCTTCATCAGGAAATTTGTGGGAATCATAATATTGATATCCAATTATTAAACACAAAAAAATTATTACTATGTAGGGAAAATTATCTTTTTTAAAAAATTTAAAATCCATTTTATCACTCATTCATTTATAAAAATATATTTTCAAAACTTTATTACCCTAAATAGATATTTTTACACAGTTTTCAAATGGCAAAATCTATGTTATAATTTATTCATCGAAACGATTTCAAAAAATTTACATAACAGGAGGAAAGTATGAAAGTTTATACAACAGATAAGGTAAGAAATCTTGCTCTCGTAGGACATTCTGGCTCCGGAAAGACAAACCTAACAGAGGCTATGTTATTCCAAAGTGGAGCTACACAAAAACTTGGAAATGTTTCTAGCAAGAATACAGTTTCCGACTTCTCAAAAGAAGAAAAGGATAGAGGAACATCCATAGGAACATCAATTATTCCTATTGAATGGAGAAATTATAAAGTAAATGTTATAGATACTCCGGGCTATCTTGACTTTGTTGGAGAAGCTCATGGTGCTCTAAGAGCAAGTGAAGCTGCAATAATGGTTATTGATGCAACTAAGGGTATTGAAGTTGGTACTGAAAGAACTTGGAAATACACAGAAAAAATTGGTCTTCCAAGAATTATTTTTATAAATAAAATTGACGGAGAAAATGTAAACTTTAGAAAATTAATGGATGAACTTGAAGCTTCCTTTGGTAAAAAAGTTATTCCTTTCTCAGTGCCAATTGGCGAAGGAGAACACTTTGTCGGAGTTACAGATGTTATTTTCCAAAAGGGATACAAATATGTAAACTCTGCACCACAAGAAACTGAACTAAATCACGACCAAGTTAAGGCAACTGAAAGAATGTATGAAGAAATTGCAGAAGTTGTTGCTGGTTCTGATGAAGTTTTAATGGAAAAATATTTCTCTGGAGAAAAATTCACTAGAGAAGATCTTTTAAGAGGAGTTACAACAGCACTTCTTGAAGGTGACGCTGTTCCACTACTAGTAGGAAGTGGTGAAAAGGGAATTGGAATTGATATTTTACTAAATACAATTGTAAATTATATGCCAGCACCTGATGATGATCGTGCAAATCAAGGCTTTAGATATAAAGATGGAGAAGAAAGAAAAGTTTCTTCAAAGGATCCTTTTGCTGCAGTTGTTTTTAAGACAATTTCTGATCCATTCCTTGGAAAGATTTCTATTTTCAAGGTTATATCAGGCACAATTAATAAAAATACTTCTCTATACAATGTAAATGCTGAAGAAAGTGAAAAACTTGGTGGGCTTTATATTATGAGAGGTAAAGAACAAATTGATATAGAAGAAATTCACGCAGGAGATATTGGAGCAACTACAAAACTTGCGAAGACAGTAACAGGAGATACTCTTTGTGATAAAGATCATATAGTTGAATACAAAAAATTAAAATATTCTACACCAGTTCTATATTATGCAATAGAACCAAAGACTAAGGGAGACGAAGAAAAACTTTCTCAATCTCTAAAGAAAATTAAGGACGAAGATCCAACATTTACTATCGAAAGAAATCCTGAAACTAAACAAATGACTATAGGTGGTCAAGGTAAAGTTCAACTTGATGTAATTTTAGACAAACTAAAGAATACTTATGGGGTTGAAGTGAATATTGTTCCATTTATAGTTCCTTATAGAGAAACAATTAGAAAGACTGCCAGCGTTCAAGGTAAACACAAGAAACAATCTGGTGGAGCAGGACAATATGGTGATGTTTGGATTAGATTTGAGCCATCTGACAAGGACTTTGAATTTGATGAAGAAGTTTTTGGTGGTGCAGTTCCTAAGAACTATTTCCCTGCAGTTGAAAAGGGAATTATTGAATCCAAAGAAAAGGGAGTTCTTGCAGGCTATCCTGTAACAAACTTCAAGGCTGTCCTATATGATGGATCTTACCATGATGTTGACTCCAATGAAATGAGTTTCAAACTTGCAGCTAACCTTGCTTTTAAGAAGGGAATGCAAGAGGCAAGTCCAGTTCTTCTTGAACCAATAATGAAAGTTGAAGTTACAATTCCAGAAGAATATCTTGGAGATGTAATGGGCGATATGAATAAGAGACGTGGAAGAATTCTTGGTATGGACCAACAAAATGATGGCACACAAATTTTAATTGCAGAAGCACCACAAGCTGAGCTCTTCTCTTATCTAATTGATTTAAGATCAATAACTCAAGGTAGAGGAACATTCAGCATGGAATTTGTGAGATACGAAGAAGTTCCACAAAATATTGCAGAAAAAATTATTGAAGAAAGAAATGCAGAAAAATAAAATAAATTTTAATTGGGTTGAGCATGTTTAAGTGCCCAACCTTTTTTTGTCTTAAAATTTAGGAAATATTTATAAGAACCTTATGTATTTATTTAAAATAATTCTAATATAAAAATTTATAATAGCTATTAGCTTTACAAAATAAATATTTTATATTAAACTAGAAATAGTAAAAGATAGTCAGATTTTTATAATTTAAAAGACAAAGATAGTCAAAGGAAGTGTATTATGGCAAAGCTTTCTAACTCCATTGAAGATTTTATAAATGAACTTATTTATGAATCTGGTGGAGCTCTTGAGATACAAAGATCAAAAATTTCAGACCACTTTAACTGTGCGCCTTCGCAAATTAATTATGTATTGACCACTAGATTTACGCCGTTTAAGGGCTACTATGTCGAGTCAAGGCGTGGCGGAGGAGGCTACATTAGAATAGTAAAGGTTAAATTTGAAGATGATGAAGATACAATTGATACTTTTTTAAGTTTTATAGGTGATTCTATTACAAAAAATAATTCTGATGAACTGTTAAAGGAACTTTTAAGACTTGATAAAGTGACTGAAAGGGAGATGGAACTCATGAAAGTTGCTCTCTCAGACAGGGCTCTTAGTGAGTGTGATAATAAAAATGAAATTAGAGCAGATTTATTAAAAAATATGCTCCTAGTTATTTTTAGTTAGGAGGGAAGATCATGCTATGTGATGTTTGCAAGGAAAGAGAATCAGTTATTTCCTATACAAGGATAAAAGACGATGGAATAGAGGAAGTGCATCTTTGCGAAGTTTGTGCTGAAGAAAAATTTAAAAGAGACTTTAAGGGGTATCAAAATATTATTCCTCAACTTGAAAATGCTCTAAAGAATATTTTTCAGTTTACAGCAAATTCTTATAATGAAGAAGATGACATAAGCTGTGAATACTGCGGTAGATCTTTTCGTGAACTTAAGGCAACAGGATCTTTAGGCTGCCCAAAATGTTACGATTCCTTTGGAGACGAAATTAAAAAGTATTTAAATGCCCTTAATATAAATTTAAAGTACAGGGGAAAAATTCCAAAAAATTCAGAAAGTTATCTAGTTTACAACAGAAAACTTGAGGATTTAAAGGAAAAACTTGACCTTGCCATAAATTTAGAAGAATATGAAAAGGCAGCAGAAATAAGAGATGAAATAAAAAAGTTAAAGGAAGATGTCAGTGTCTAAAATTATTTTAGGATATAAATTAAAATTATATAGAAATATTGACGGCAAAAAGTTTGTAAATACCATGACAGAGGAAGAGTTAAGAAAAAATTTAGACTTCCTAGACCCTATTTTAAGTGACTTGGGTTATACTAAAGTTGATCTTTTAAATATTTCTTCTCTAAAAAAACTTGAGTATGTGGAAAATGGAAGACTTGGCAAAAAAACTGTTGAAAGAGAAAATTTAGGATTTTATGAAAAAAAAGACTCTCCAGATATTTTAATAAATGCAGGAGAACATATTGAGCTTCAAGCTTTTTCAAGGACAAAATCTATTGAAGATTTGTATGGAGAAATTTATTCTTTGGAAGAAAAGTTAGAAGAAAAAATTAATTTTTCCTTTGATCCAAGCTTTGGTTATTTAAGTTCTAGAGTTTTAAATTCTGGCACGGGCTTAAAACCCATTGCACTATTGTATCTACCTGCCCTAAACTATTTTGGTATCGAAGAAATTGCAAGAGGTCTATCAAGACTTGGCTACACCCTTGCCTCCTATAGAGATAGCTCTAACAAGGCTTTGGCAAGTATTTACACTCTTTCCTTTGAGTCAACCTTTGGCGAAGAGGAAAAGTCTTATATTGAAAAATTAAAAATCATAGCGCGAGAAATCGCCGATGTTGAAAGGGAAAATAGAAAAAAATTATATTTAGACAACATCATAACTCTTGAGGATATGGTAAATAGAGCCTTTGGAGTTCTTGCTCATGCAAGGTTGTTGTCGGAAGAAGAGATGATGCAGTCCATGTCTACAATTAATCTTGGAATTGAGCTTTCCATTTTAAAGGCAAATCGAGATTTTGATTTTTATGAGGAGATTAAAAAACTTAGAAATGGACATTTGCAAATTGAGAGAGGAGCAATATTAGATCTTAAATCAAGAGATATTTTAAGAGCTAATAAGGCGAGAGCTCTCATGAAGGAGGTTTTCAAATGAGTATGTTTGGAAGATTTAGTGAAAAATCACAAAAGGCCATTCTCTTTGCTCAGCAAGAAGCTAGAGAGCAAAGACATTCATATATAGGTTCAGAGCACATTTTATTGGGAATAATTAGAGAAGGAACAGATTCAGGTGCTCACATATTATCAAAGCTTGGCATAGATTATAAAAAGGCAAAGGAAGCAACACTTGACATTGTAAGTAGTGGTCAAGGTCCAGCTATTTCAAGTATTGCGTACACTCCAAGGACAAAAAGAATTTTTGAGCTTGCCTTTGAAGTTTCAAAGGAAATGGGAGAAGTAGCAGTGTCTACAGAACACCTTCTTCTTGGCATTTTGCGTGAAGGTCAAGGTGTAGCCATATTAGTTTTAAAAAGACTTGGCATTGATATCATGAGTCTTGAAAATGACATTTTAAACAATATGGAAGACTATGAAGATTATGAAGATGAAGGCAGCGAAATTTCTTCAGAAGCCTTAGAAAAATATACAACAAATTTAAATAAAAGAGCTGAAGAGGGTAAAATCGACCCAGTAATTGGGAGAGAAAAGGAAATAAAAAGAGTAATTCAAGTTCTATCTCGTAGGACAAAAAACAATCCTGTTTTAATTGGAGAACCTGGCGTTGGTAAAACTGCCATAGCAGAAGGACTTGCAGCAGAAATTGTTGCAGGAAATGTGCCAGAAATAATGAAGGATAAAGTAATTTTAACTCTTGATATTTCACAGCTTATAGCTGGTTCAAAATATAGGGGCGACTTTGAAGAAAGACTTAAAAATGTAACTAATGAAGCTGCAAAAAACAAAAATATTATTTTATTTATTGATGAAATGCATGTCATAATTGGTGCAGGTTCAGCTGAAGGATCACTTGATGCTTCAAATATTTTAAAACCACTTTTAACAAAGTCAGTTTTACAAGTTATGGGAGCTACAACTATTTCCGAGTACAGAAAGAAAATTGAAAAGGACACAGCTTTCGAAAGAAGACTTATGCCAATTATGGTAGACGAGCCAAGTGTAGAGGATTCAATAAAAATCATAAAGGGACTTAAAAATATTTATGAAAAACATCACAATGTTTTAATTCCAGATGAAACTATTGAAGCTGCTGTAAAATATTCTGATAGATATTTAAATGATAGATTTTTGCCAGATAAGGCAATTGATTTAATTGATGAGGCAAGTTCAAAATTAAAAATTGAAACTTACAAAATTCCTGAATTTGAAGAAGAATTTAAAAAAGAACTTGAAGAAATTGAAAATAAAAAATCTGAAGCAGTAAAGAGTCAAGACTACGAACTTGCAGCAAATCTTCGCGATGAACAAAAACAAGTCGAAAAAAAATATAAAGAAGAAATAGAAAAATTTCAAGAAAAAGAATCAAAAAAAGAAGTTACAGCAGAACTTATCGCCGAAATTGTCTCTGATTGGTCAAAGGTACCTGTTACTGAAATGACTGCAGAAGAAACTGAAAAGCTAAGAGATTTAGACGACAAATTAAAGGAAGATGTCAAGGGTCAAGATGAAGCGGTTAAAACTCTTGCTAAGGCAATAAAAAGATCAAGAATTGGACTTAAAGATCCCAATAAACCAATTGGATCCTTTATATTTGTAGGGCCAACTGGTGTTGGTAAGACTTTCCTTGCCAAGAGCCTTGCCAAAAATTTATTTGGTAAAGAAGAAAATATGATTAGGTTTGATATGTCTGAATATATGGAAAAATTCACAGTTTCAAAACTTGTGGGGTCACCTCCAGGATATGTTGGCTATGAAGAAGGCGGAGAACTAACTGAAGCAGTTAGAACACATCCTTATTCAGTAATTCTTTTAGATGAAATCGAAAAGGCACATCCAGACATTTTTAATATTTTGCTACAAATTTTAGATGAAGGTAGATTAACAGATTCCAAGGGAAGAACTGTAAACTTTAAAGACACAGTTATAATTATGACTTCAAATGCAGGAGCTAATCTACTTGCCAAAAATTCAGTTCTTGGATTTTCAACTTCTGATAGTTCAGTTAAGAAGAGCGAATATGAAAATATGAAAAAAATTATTAATGAATCTTTAAAGGAAAAGTTTAGACCTGAATTTTTAAATAGAGTTGATGATGTTGTAATATTTAAAACTCTTGAAAAGACTGAGATTAAAGATATAGTAAAAAATATGCTTGATAAATTAAGTGATAGACTTTTTGAAATGGGAATAAAGACAAATTATACAAATAAGCTTATAGACTTTTTAGTTGAGGAAGGTTATGACAAAGTCTTTGGTGCAAGACCACTTCAAAGGACTATTACAAAATTAATTGAAGATAAAATTGCCGACGAATTTTTAGATGGAAATATAAAAGATGGCGATGAAATTTCTGTTAATGTAAAATACAAAAAGGTTCAAATAGAAAAAGTTAAAAAGACTAAAAGGGCTAAAAATGAAAAAGAAAATAGTGTATCAATGCAGTAAATGCGGATATATTTCCCAAGGATTTTTTGGGAAATGCCCAAACTGTAACTCATGGAATACTTTAGAAGAAAAAGAGGAGGAGTCTAATGATAAGACTCCTTCAAAAAATAAAAAAATAAAAAAAGATGCTCTTAAACTAAGGGCAGTAGAAACTTCTTCTGACGAGAGAGTTATGACAGGCATTGAAGAATTTAATAGGGTTATGGGTGGCGGAATTGTAAAAGATTCTGTCAGCATTTTAACCGCAAAGCCAGGTTCTGGTAAGTCGACTCTACTTATGCAAGTGGCAAATGACCTGGCAAATAAGGGCATGAGAGTTTTATATGCATCAGGGGAAGAATCTGAAACGCAAATAAAAATGAGGGCAGAGAGAATTTTGGATAAGCTTTCTGATAATATTTGGGTTTATTCAGTAACTTCTCTTAATTCTGTTCTGGATCAAGTTGAAAAAATTGATCCACAGATGATTATTATTGATTCAATTCAAACTTTTACCCTAGACGAATTTCCACAAAGACCTGGCACGCCAACTCAAACAATGGAGTGTGCCTACAAGATGACTGAAATTGCCAAGGACCTAGAAAAGCCCCGCATGGTATTTTTAGTTGGACAAATGACTAAGCAAGATGAACTTGCTGGAGTAAGATCTCTTGAGCATTTAGTGGACACAGTTTTATTAATTGACGGTGATTCATCTGAAGATTTAAGATCACTAATGGCTACAAAAAACAGGTATGGTTCCACTGGAGAAATTGGATTTTTCTCTATGACTGAAAAGGGTATGATATCTATTGACAATCCATCAGAATATTTTATGACTAAAAGATCAGCAAGTGAACAAGTGCCTGGATCTTCTCTTTCAGTTATAAGAGAGGGGACAAGACCAATAATTTTGGAAACAGAAGCACTTGCCTCAAAGACCTTTCTCCCTTATCCCTCAAGAATTTCTGAATCTATAAGAAGGGAACATTTAAACACCTTAGTTTCCATCTTGGAAGAGAGAGCGGGAATAAAATTTTTAGACAAAAATATTGTTGTAAAATCAACTGGTGGAATTAAGGTAAAGGAACAAGCATCTAATTTATCTGTAATGATTTCAATAGTTTCTTCAACTTTAAATAAGCCAGTTGAAGCAAATTCAGTTTTCATTGCCGATGTAGGACTAACTGGCGAACTTAAAAATGTGCCAAGTCTTGATGTGAGACTTAAAGAAGCAGAGAGAATGGGCTTTAAAAAAGCATACATTTCAAAATATGCTAGTGCTAAAGAAGAAAATTATAAGTATATAAAACTTATAAAACTTTCAAATATTTTAGAAGTTATTCAAAAAGTTTTTGAAATATAAATAAATTTTTGCAAGAAAAAAACTCTTTTTACTATTAAGTAAGAAGAGTTTCTTTTTTTATAAATATTTAAATTTAATTTAAGCTGTCTTTGTCTTTTTCATGCTTGCAATCACAATTGCAATAACAAGACCAATTAACATTGGAACAACCCAACCAAGACCAAACTTAGTAAGTGGGAAAGAATCCAAAACATCTCCAAAGCTTCCTAAAAGATTCATTCCCTTTAGTACAAATAGGAATCCAAAAATTAGAGATACAATTGCTGGAATTTTAAATACAATATCGTTTTTGATTTTTTCGTTAAATAGTCCTATCAAAACTATTGTCATTGCACACGGATAAAGAATTTCAAGAATTGGTGCTGAAATTTTTATAATTTGACTTACACCAAGAACTGAAATAGCACAAGATACAACTGAACAAATAACAACTATAATTTCATAAGAAATTTTTCCTTTACTTAGTTCATTAAAGAAATTTCCTGCAGCTGAAATTAAACCAATTGCAGTTGTAAGACAGGCAAGGGCAGTTATAATTGCCAAGATATAAACACCAACTCCACCAAGAACTCTATTTGTAATATCTACAAGAAGCTTAGTATTGTCTGTATTAATATCATATACACCAAGGCTTGAAGTTTGAGCGCCAAGATATAGTAGTCCACCATAAATAATTGCTAGACATACTGCTGCGATAATACCAGATAAAATAGTTGCTTTAATTTCTAATTTTTGCGAAGAATAATTTCTAGTTTTAACGGCATTTAGTACAACTAGAGCAAACATACATCCTGCAATAGCATCCATTGTTTGATATCCATCTGTAATTCCTTTTTCAAGAACGTTATTAATCATTGTAGTATTTGTTATTTCACCAATTGGGCTTACAATTCCCTTTACTATAAGAACAGCCATACAAAGAATTAGTGAAGGAGTTAAAAATTTTCCAACTATATCAACAACTTTGCTAGGTCTAATACTCAATAGGCAAGCTATTATAAAGAATACTACGGAGAACAAATATCTATTTACAGATTCACCAAAGATTGGCAATATACCAATTTCGTAAGTAGTCGCTGCAGTTCTAGGAGTAGCAAGGAAAGGTCCAATACATAAAATAATTGCTGTTGAAATAATAATTGCAAAAGTCTTGTTTACTCGTGAAGCCAGTACATTTAAGTTACCATCATATTTAGAAAGAGCAATAATTGCAAGTAATCCTAATCCTGCATCAGTAATTGTAAATCCCAGGAATCCGACCCACCATTGTGGACCAGATATAAGTCCTAGATAAGGTGGAAAAATCAGATTTCCGGCACCAAAAAACATTGCAAAAAGTGCAAAACCGATTACGAATAAATCTCTAGTACGAATTTCATTATTCATCTTTTTACCTCCATTTAATTATTTTTTCTATTTTACCACAATTAAATAAATTTTGGTACACTAAAATGTTGAATAGTAATAAAAATTTTGGTACTATTTTCTTAAAGGAGATAAATATGAATTATACTGAATCAGTAACTTGGCTTGAAAATAGAAATATACCTCTTGGTGAATTTACACTTGATAATATAAAAGAGCTTTTAAATATTTTCCATAAGCCACAAGATAAATTAAAAATTATACACATTACTGGCACTAACGGAAAAGGATCAGTTGCCAGTTTTATTTCAAATGCCTTAATTGAAAATAATTATAAAGTTGGAAAATTTACATCACCCTATATCACAAATATTCGTGAAGAAATTGAAATAAATAATGAAAAAATTTCTGAAAAAGATTTTGCAGATCTTGCCACAGAAGTAAGAGAAAAAGTTGAAGAACTTGACGAGAAAAAAATTTTTGTAAGTGGTTTTGAAATTTTAACCTCTATCTCTTATATTTATTTTGCTAGAAAAAATCTTGACTTTGCAGTAATGGAAGTCGGAATGGGCGGAAGAGTTGACGCAACAAATGTAATGGAAAAGTCAATTCCAGTATTCTGTCACATTTCTCTCGACCACGCAAATATTTTGGGAGATACAATAGAAAAAATCGCTCGTGAAAAGGGCGGCATAGTAAAAGAAGATTCTCGTGTATTTTCTTATCCACAAGAAGAAGCTGCAAGACGTGAACTTAAAAAAATAAGTCTTGAAAAAAATTCTGATTTTGAAGAATTTAATGAGGATGAAGTCAAAATTTTAAAATCTAATGAGTTTGGAAATATTTTTAATTTTAGAAATTATAGAAATGTTGAAATTTCTTTAATAGGTGAACATCAAGCACTTAATGCTTCCCTTGCGCTAATGGTCCTTGACTTTTTAAAAGAAGAATATAAACTTGATGAAGAAAAAATAAAATTGGGACTAAAAAAGGCAAAAAATATTGGAAGGACTGAATGCCTATCTAAAGATCCACTAATTGTAATTGATGGATCTCACAATTTAGATTCCATAGAAAGAATAGAAGAGAGTGTAAAAAAATTTTCCTACAATAAACTTATTTTAGGATTTAGTTTATTAAAAGATAAAGATCATGAGCACATACTTAAAAAAATTGAAAATATTGCTGATAAAATTGTCTTAACAGAAATTAATAATGAAAGGCATACAGATTTGGATTCCCTTGAAAGTGAATTTAAAAAGTTTTCAAAAAAAGAAATTTACTCAATAAAAAATAGAGAAGAAGCAGTTGAAAAAACTATTTCTCTTGCTGAAGAAGGCGACATGATTTTATGGTGCGGTTCTTTATATTTAATTAAAGATATTAGAAAAATTATTTTAGATAAATTATCTAAGTAAAAAAATTTTAGAATAAAGAAAAAGTTCCCTTGATGATAGGGAACTTTTTTCATAAATTTTATTAAAATAAAAATATATCACATTTAGAATATGTAAATGCTACAAAAAAAGGATCTTAATTTAGATCCTTAATTAGATAGCTCTTTCTACTTTACCAGATCTTAAACATCTAGTGCACACGTTGATTCTTTTTGTAGATCCATTAACTACAGCCTTAACTCTTCTAATGTTAGGAGACCAGCTTCTGTTAGAACGAGAGTGAGAGAAAGAAATTTTATTTCCGAATTTTTTTTCTTTTCCACATATTTCACATATTTTAGCCATAACGCACCTCCTTTAGTCATTAAGCAACAAATATTTTATCAAAAAATGCTGCAAAGTGCAAATAATTTTTTCAATATGTTCTTATTTTACACTAATTTATTATTTTTTACAAAGGAATTTTTCAAATTCTCGTAATCTTTTGTAAAATTTGTTATAATAAGTTAGATAAGGAGGTGCCCTCATGCCGGCAATTATAAATAGAGAACTTGGAAATATTGTGATAGAAGATAACGTACTTGCAAACATAGCTGGAATTTCAGCAATGGAAAGCTACGGAATTGTTGGAATGGCATCAAAAAATGCCGCAGATGGAATTTTTGAACTTTTGAGATTTGAAAATTTATCGAAGGGAATTGTTGTAAACACTGAAGAAAATGAAATAAGTATAGAACTTCATGTTGTTCTTGAATATGGAGTGAAAATTTCTACAGTTGGAGAAAATATTATAGAAAGAGTTAAGTTTAATATAGAAAATTTAACAGGACTTGAAGTTGATAATATAGAAGTTCTGGTAGAAGGCATTAGACTTAAATAGTGGAGGTAAGATTTTGGAAATAAATAAAATTAATGGTCCTTTATTAAAAGAAATTTTTAAAGGGGCTGTAAATTATCTAATATCCAGAAAGGAAGAGGTAAACTCTCTTAATGTGTTCCCAGTTCCTGATGGTGATACAGGTACAAACATGAGCCTTACATCAAAATCTGCCTTAAAACAAATTGATGCTTTAGAAGGAGATTTTTCAGTAGGAGATGTTTCTGCTGCAGCTGCTCGTGGAGCTCTTATGGGAGCTAGGGGTAATAGTGGAGTAATCCTTTCACAACTTTTAAGAGGTTTTTCTGAAGGTTTAGAAGGTATAAAGGAAGCTGGGACTTCTGAAATTGCTCATGCTTTTAAAAAGGCTAGTGAAACAACTTATAAGGCTGTTATGAAGCCAATTGAAGGAACTATTCTTACAGTTGGTAGGGAAACTGCTGATTTTGCCATTAGACATCATAAAAAATCTGAAGATCCAGTAAAATTTTTGGAAGATGTAATTGTTGAAGCGAATAAATCTCTTGACAATACGCCAAATCTTCTTGAAGTTTTAAAAGAAGCTGATGTAGTTGACGCTGGAGGTAAGGGTCTCGTTGTATTACTTGAAGGTGCACTAAAAGTTTTAAAGGGCGAAGACATAGCTGATCAAAGTGAAGATGAAACTTTAAAGAAAAAGGCACAAAAAGAAATTCAATTTACTGAAGCTGATAAATCTCTTAAATATGGATATTGTACTGAATTTATTATAAATACAGATTACGAAGATATTGATTCCTTTAGAGAAAAAATTGCTCCTCTTGGAGACTGTTTACTTGTAGTTGGTGGTGGCGGAAGTCATATTATTAAGGTTCACGTTCATACTAATGATCCAGGAATTGTTTTGCAACATGCTTGCGAACTTGGTCTTCTTCAAGATATTAAAATCGACAACATGAGATATCAACATAGAGAAGTTCTCTTTGACGACAGCGAAGTTGCTGAAGCCAAAAAGAAGGAAGAAGAGGAAGAAAAAATTGAAGAAAAAGATTATTCTTTCATTACTGTTTCTATGGGAAGTGGAATGACAGAAACTTTTAAATCTCTTGGCGTTGATTATGTTGTGTCTGGTGGACAAACAATGAACCCATCAACAGAAGATTTCTTAAAGGGAATAGATAAAGTTGGCGGAAAAGTTATATATATTATCCCTAACAACAGCAATATTATTTTATCGGCAGAACAAGCACGAGATATTTCTGACAGAGAAGTTATTGTAATTCCATCAAAGTCTGTCCCACAAGGTATAGCAGCTATGCTTGCCTTTAATGGAGAATTAGATAAAGATGAAAACAAGGAAAATATGATAGAAGCCATAGGAAGTGTAATCGACGCATCTGTAACTTATGCTGTTAGAGATACAACTATTGGTGGAAAAGAAATTCATAAAGATGACATTATAGGAATTGCTTCAAAGGATATAATCTCTAGTGGAAAAACTGTCTTTGATGTTGTTACTGAAACTGTGGATAAGCTAATGGATGAAGATATTTCTCTTGTAACTCTTTTCTATGGAGAAGATGTTAAAGAAGAAGATGCCGAAAAGGCTCGCCAGGCTATTGAAGAAAAATATCCAGATATTGACATAGATGTAATTAAGGGAGATCAACCAATTTATTATTACATCCTTTCATTAGAATAATTAGAATTTTTATGAGCCCGAAGTTTTTCTTTGGGCTTTTATCTTAGGTGAAAAAATGCTTAAATTAAGTGACTCTATAAAAAATTTAAAGGGAATTGGACCAAAAAGAGAGAAACTTCTTCATAAACTTGGAATTTATTCAATTTCTGATTTACTTTTATATTATCCAAGAAGATATGAAGATAGCTCAAAAATTAATAAAGTTTCAGAGGCAAAAATTGGCGAAAAAAATACCTTTAAAGTGAGAATTTTATCAAAACTTCAAAATAGGAGAATAAGAAAAGGCTTAACTTTAACAACTTTCTTGGCAGAAGATGACAGCGGAGAAGTAGAGCTTTCTTTTTTCAATGCCTTTTACTTAAATTCTCTAATAAAAATTGGTGGGGAATATCTTGTTTATGGGAAAGCAGATTTTTTTAGGGGAAGAGTTAGCGTAACTAGTCCAGAAATTGAAGATCTACATAAATTAAAAAAACTTGGAAAAATTTCTCCTATATATAATTTAACTGAAGGCTTAAATAATTTTGTCTTTGAAAATTTAATTGGTCAAATAATAGATTTAGGTCTCTTTAAAGAAAATTTGCCAGAGGAAATTTTGGAAAAATATTCTTTTATTAGTAAAAATGAAGCCATAAGGGCCATTCATTATCCAAAGTCCCGAAAAAATTATATTATGGGACGCCAGAGACTAATTTACGAAGAATTATTTTTATTTGAACTTTCAATTTTAAAGAATAAATTTCAAAATGAAAGAAGAGATGCCATAAAATTTGAAATAAAAGATGAAATTTACGATTTTATAAATAAACTTCCCTTTAAACTTACAGATGGTCAAGAAAAGGTAATAGATGAAATTTTTTCTGACATGAAAAATGGAAAGGCAATAAATAGACTAATACAAGGTGATGTTGGTAGTGGTAAGACAATTATTGCAATTATAATAATGTATCTTTCCTATTTAAATGGTTATCAATCATCTATAATGGCGCCAACAGAAATTTTAGCTAAGCAACACTTTGAGTCCTTTGTAGAGCTTTTAGAACCCTTTGGAGTAAAGGTCTCTCTACTTATTGGTTCAACTACAAAAAGTGCAAAGAGAGACATCCTAGATAATCTGGAGATGGGTTCAATTGATATTCTAATTGGTACTCATGCTCTTATAGAAGAAAGTGTTGTTTTTAAAAAACTTGGAGTAAATGTAATTGACGAGCAGCACCGTTTTGGTGTAGTCCAAAGAAATATGCTGCAAAATAAAAATAGAGATGCTGCCACACTTGTAATGTCTGCTACACCTATTCCAAGAAGTTTAAGTCTAGTTCTCTACGCAGATTTAGATATTTCTGTCATAAAGACAATGCCAAAGGGCAGAAAACCAATTAAGACTATTGCAGTAAATGAAAATATGCTAGAAAAATCTCTTTCCTTTATAAAATCAGAGTTAGAAAAGGGAAGACAAGCCTATGTTATTTGTTCTTTAATTGAAGAAAATGAAGATTATGAAAATTTACAGGCTGTAGAAAAAGTTTATGAAGAATTAAAAAATTTTTTCTCTGACTATAAAATTGGACTTCTCCATGGGAAAATGAAGGCAGAGGAAAAAAATAAAATAATGAATGAATTTGCTGAAAATAAAATAAATCTACTCGTATCAACAACTGTTGTAGAAGTTGGAGTAAATGTGCCAAATGCAAGTGTAATTATGATTTATAATGCAGAGCGCTTTGGACTTTCCACTCTTCACCAACTAAGGGGTAGAGTGGGAAGAGGAACTCATCAGTCTTATTGCATACTTTATAATCTTTCCAAGAGCGAAATTTCTTGGGAGAGGATGAAAATTATGACGGATTCCAATGACGGATTTTACATTGCCAACAAGGACTTGGAACTACGTGGCTTTGGAGACATCTTAGGCACAAGGCAATCGGGCATGCCAAACCTAAGGCTTGCAGATCCCTTTAGAGACGAAACAATTTTAAAATATGCAGCAGGTGATGTGAAAGAAATTTTGGAAGAAGACCCAAACTTAGAGAGCAAAAAATATTTTTATTTAAATGGAGAAATTAGTGACTTTTATTCTGATTTGAACTAATATCTTTTAATATTTATTGACTTATGGTAAAATAAAACTAATTTGGAGGCTTTATGAGAATTATTTCAGGAAATAGACGAGGACTCAAATTAAAAGCACCAAAGGGACTAGATACGAGACCCACAGAAGATAGGGTAAAGGAATCTGTTTTTAACATTTTAGGTCAAAATTTTTTTGATGCAATTGTACTCGATTTATTCTGTGGTAGTGGTGCAAATGGAATTGAATTTATTTCAAGAGGTGCAAAAAAGGCTTATTTTGTTGACAAATCAAAGGAAGCCATTGACTGCGTGAAATATAATTTAGATAAGGCAAAATTTTTAGATGAGGCAGTTCTTATTGAAGACCATCTAAATAAGGCACTTAGAAATTTAGACGTGAAATTCGATTACATTTACATGGATCCACCCTTTGACAGGCGCGATTTATATAAAAGAGCCTTTAAACTTATTAAAGAAAATAAATTATTAAAGCCTGATGGCAAATTAATTGTGGAATATAGTACAGATAAACAATTATTAATTGGCGAGGGTTTTAAAGAAATAAAAAATAAAAAATATGGAAATACTTCCATTTCCATATGCGGATGGGATGTAGATGAAAGCAATATATGCGGGTAGCTTCGACCCAGTTACAAATGGTCATTTGGACATTATTAAGAGAGCAAAGGATATTTTTGGAGAGGTAATTGTTGCAGTTTTAGATAACACCTCCAAAAAAGAATTATTTACAGTTGAAGAGAGAAAAGAACTTCTCCACAAAGTTTTAGATGGAGAAGAGGGCGTTGAAATAGATTCCTTTGACGGACTTTTAGTTGATTACGCAAAGAAAAAAAATTGTAAAGTAATAGTAAGAGGACTTAGATCAGCTTCAGATTATTTTAATGAATACACACTTGCCATGGCAAATATGCACTACAAAGACGGCGTTGAAACTGTTTTTTTATTGGCATCAAATGAAAATTTATTTGTAAGTTCAACACTTGCAAAAGAGGTTTCAACCTTTGACGGAGATACAGATCTATTCGTGCCTCCTGTTGTAGGAGAAGCTATGAAGAAAAAATTACTTAGGAGGAAGATATGAATTTAATTGATTTAGTTGAAGAATTGGAAGATCTTGTTGAAACATCTTCACAAATACCACTTACAAATAAGGTAATGGTAGACAGGGAAGAATTTTTGGAAATTGTAAATGAAGTAAAAATGCAAATTCCAGGAGAAATTTCTGAAGCACAAAGAATTGCTAATGATAAAGACGACATAATTAACGGAGCACATGACGAAGCTGATAAGATTATTGCAGCAGCAAGAGCTCATTCTGAAAAAATTATAGATGAAAATGAACTTGTAAGACAAGCAAATGAAAGAGCAAGTGAAATTTTAAAATCTGCAAAAGAAGAATCTACTCAAATTAGAGAAGGCGCTAGAGATTATGCAGATGAACTTCTTGAAAACACACAAGTTAACCTTTCAGAAATAATTAAAATGCTTAACGAAAATAGACAAGAGTTAAGAGGATAATTACATCAAAAAAGAGAGAAGCTATTATGAAGTGAACCCGTAAACACGGAACAAATTTAATAATATATTAAGCGGAATGTAACCTATAATTTATAGGGGACAT
>OKWK01000194.1_pt1 | contig 51034 bp, 46 predicted proteins | sample 1607181 | NCBI WGS metagenome assembly OKWK01 (sample SAMN07501053, study PRJEB24779) | human gut metagenome | isolation source: stool | host: human infant | place: USA: Pittsburgh, PA
TAGGGTGTGGCAGTCTGCCATGGAGCGCTGTAGCAGTGGAGCGTGGAACGGTGTAGCAAAAGCGCTGCAATAGTCAGCCGTGAAGCCGTAGGGTTTGGTCTTGGCGGCGTCGACGACCTCCCACACGTCGATGCCCATGCGGTCGCAGAGCATGCAGAGCTCGTTGACGAGCCCTATGTTGACGTTTCGGTAGGTGTTCTCGAGGATCTTCTCCATCTCGGCCACCGCCGGGCTCGACACGCGCGTGACGCCGCCCTCGAGCACCGCCTCGTAGACGGCCGAGATGAGCTCCAGCGCCTCCTCGCCGACGGCGCCCACCACCTTCGGCGTGTTCTTCGTCTTGTAGACGAGGTTGCCGGGGTCCACGCGCTCGGGCGAGAAGCCCAGGTAGAAGCCCTCGCCGCACTTCATCTCGGAGCCCTCCTCCAGGATGGGGAGTATCAGCTCCTCGGTGGTTCCGGGGTAGGTGGTGGACTCGAGCACCACCATGCAGCCCTCTCGGATGTAGGGGGCTATCTCGCGCGCGGACGCCTCCATGTAGGAGGTGTCGGGCATCTGGTGGGCGTCGAGCGGCGTGGGCACGCAGATGGCGACGAAGCCGCACTCGGCGACGCGCGAGAAGTCGCAGGTCGCCTCGAGCGTGCCGGCCTCCACGAGCGCGGCGAGATCCTCCTGCACCACGTCGCCGATGTAGTTCTCGCCGCGGTTGACCATGTCCACCTTGTCGGCCTGCACGTCGAAGCCGATCGTCTTGAAGCCGGCCTTCGCCTTCTCCACCGCCAGCGGCAGCCCCACGTAGCCGAGGCCGACCGTACCGCAGACGAGGGTGCGAGCGACTATGCTTCTCGTAATTTCTTTACCATTCATTTGTCAAAGTCCCTTTCCTATCGCGCAAGCGAAGAGCGCCGCGATATCAGTGCAAAATCGAGCGGGTTACCGTAGCGGAGAAAAATTGGCGCGCAACGACTCCTTGTTGACGCATGCGTAGGAATCGATGAGATCGAGCTCCATTTGAACCCTCTTCTCCCAAGTAGGAACCACTCGCCTGGTGTTGGCTAGGGCGTTTTTGCGAATCTTCTCTGAGCGAGCCCGGTCAGCCATCAACCATTCAATGCGATCGGCCGAATCAGATACCCCATCAACTCGAAAACCCGTTTTCCAATCGAGGACCAGATCGTCCATCCACTTGTCAGCCTTTGGCACGATCATCACGGCACCGCCTGCAAGCGCCTCAATGGTTGCATTGCCTCGATTGGAATAAGGATTGAACGCAAGCGTTGCTACAGCATTTACTGCCCATTGCCATACTTGATCCTGTGGTATAGAGCCCAAGAAATGAACCCGCTCCCCCAGGCCATAACGTATAGCGTCTTCACGCAACTCGTCGTCGAAGCCTTGTTCGCTCACTCTTCCTGCGAAAACGAGGTGGATATCTCCGTGCCCACGACAATTCAACTCGTTTAAAATCTCAATACAGTTCTTCTGCCCCTTTATCCGCTCCAAACGCGAACCGCAAAATAAGTAGTCATACGGAAAATCAGGCGAGGGCTTGAGTCCCATCGTCTTGGACGGAAAACATACGCCATTCGTCCATTCGTAAGCATCGTAAAGAGGACTAGTGATTCCTAGCATATCGAATGTTCTATTAAGATCGGAGCCATCCTCTGTAATGAGCAGGAATTCCTTCGCAGTAAAAAAGGGTGCCATCCGTGGATAATGACATACAAGGCACCATATCTTCCCGTGATGTTCGAGCATCCACATTCCATAGCTGCCAAACAAGCGCTGACCGCATGGCACTCCTTCAAGTCGCGCGTAGCGCGCGCCTCTAGTGCAGGCGTCTCCCACTAAATAAACGAAATCATAGTTACCTTCCGCAAGATACCGCTTGACAATTGAGTTCATTCTACGAATGAACCCAAGCTTCTCCATTAGCCCTTGCTTTCGAAATACCGTCTCGATCACGTTGAGCCGTTTAAGCCAGTCGCAGGCAATGTCCAACGGCCGAGCTTCTCCATCTATATGGATAACCATATCGACTTCGTCGCCGCGTTCGACAAGAGCCCTCAACACCTTTGTTTGAGGAGGCAGCCCGTCAATTCTAGTAGCGCCATTAAGCAACAATGAATCTAGCCCTGCATAAGCCGTCGCCACGTAAAGAATCTTCACGAAGTCCTCCTTTTGCGCGCCGAGACGCTGAGCGCACTCATAAAACAGTTCCTCGACTGCGATCAGTAACAATACGATTTGCACCAACAACCGTTGCACCCGAAACAACGCTCTTCGTAACCACCGCATTCGCCCCAACAACTACGTCATTTCCAACAAAAATGGGCCCTATGATCTTCGCACCCGCATAAACCACCACGTTGTCGCCCAAGCGCGGCGATCCAAACATCCCGTTATTCTCGCCTGCGCCAATTGTGACCTGGTGGTAGATGGCGCACCCGGATCCCAGACACGCACTCGGATTGATAAATATTCCATTCAGGTGAGGCATGAGGATCCCTCCTCCCCTACATGCAGAAGCAGGCAGCTCACAACCGCAACCAAAAAGCAAAATTTTTTTGCATGCGGCAAACACACGACGGGCCATCGCATGAGAGCAACCCTGCTCGTTGCGCAGGCAGAATAATATCCACCACTTTTTACGCAAGGGGGAACACTTGTTGCGCTTTATATCGAGTAAAAATTTTTCGCGTTCGGCCACCCGCATATGGCACCGACCCCCTCCATTCTTATCGTCGCAATTTAGCGGATGCCGTACGCACCAGCTCAACTCTGGAGCCACCCTTCTCTTTTTTGCATTTCAAGCCAAGTCGATTCGGTGCGCCTATCACCCCAAGCCCGCAGCGATCAGTTTCAGCCAGCTGCAAGCAATAGGAACTCAATGGTGCGATTAACAATAGCGCGAAAGAATACATCGAGCCTTCTTGCCCCAAAAAGAGCATGGTGCCCGCCACGACAAGGACAAGCATCATATAGGAGTACCGCACGGGAGTACGACTCTGCAGTGATCGAAGGTATCCCAACCATGCGACAAAGCCAACTAACCCGGTATTCACCAGCTGCGCGAACACTCCACTAAATGGGTTCATGGAACCTACGCCAATTCCGATTAAGGGCGCTTCAACCCAAGTACGAATGGATTCGACCACGCTAACAAGGCGAGGCGATCCCATAGTCGCACGTAAAGCGAAATAATCGCCACGAAACGCGCTTTCGATAGAGATAAAGACGCCATAAGCTTTCTCAAAATAGGGCAATGATTGACCGAGCTCCGTCCCAGCGAAAACATACACTCCCGTCCCCAACACAGCAAAAGCTATGCAGATAGGCAGCATGCGAACGAAACCTCTACGTTGTATCTGAAACAGCGCGAAAGCAAAAAACGCGAGCATGGGCAATAGCACTACCGTCGAGGATGCGGCGGAAACGCACATGAGCCCAACTGCGAGCACAGGCCAAACCTTCTTCTCGCGTGGCGCTCGACCGGAGATTTTAATAAGCAGAAACACGACGACAAAGAAACCGAGCGCCAAAACAAAATGAGAAGGTTCGCGCGTAAGGCCCCAAAGAGCAACAAGAGAGTCTCGCACGATATAAGCAGTATATACATGGCTATCAGCAAAAAGGAACGAGGTGAATTGCGAGGCGATGTTCAATCCGAGCACCGCCTTAGTGAAAAGCTCGAACATCGCATAACAAATGTGCAGCTTTCCTACCGCTACAACCCATCGTCCAACCCTTATGAAGTCATCTCCCTTAAATAGGGATACCGCGAGAACCCCGGAAAAGGCAAACAGCATATAGCGAACAAACACTAGTAAGTTACGCTCGCCAAAAACCTGAACAGATTGAGTAGCCCACCCGGACACGAACATGTCCCACGAGGTTCCCGAGGCGACGATGGCCTTACTGTAAGGAAAGCAAAAATTGAACAACAACGAGCTTATAAGCACAACAAGGAAGATGAGGGCCGCAGAAAGAGCAAGCTTATTAAGCACGACACGATCCCTCACGGCTGCATTGAGCGCGAATAGCACAAAAAGCACCAGAACAATGTCGGAACATGATATTTCCTGACCAGCTACAATAGCAAGCGGCGCAGAAATCATATTCATATCCATAATGCACGCGATTGCAAACAAAGCTAAAGCGAAATCGGTATGCTTGCGGGATCGCGCAAACACAAGGACAAGGAGCACTACGAATCCGATAGCGAACGGAGATGCAAAATCCTTCACGACGATTTGCCACCGTTCTTGCAAAGATCCATCAAATACTCTGCGACGAACTCCGCGTCTGCAGGTAAGGCAATTCCCGTTTCGACATCAATGATTTCCTCACCAGGTGTTCGCATGCACACTATGGCAAAGGTGCCGCATGAAATGGCTTCCAAAGTGGTCATTCCAAAGGTTTCTTCAACGCTGGCATTCCAAAAAAAATCCGCAGCCGTATAAATCTCTGCAAGCTCAACGCCGTCGGCAATGGCTCCGAGGGGGATGAGCGTTGCGGATGAATCGTTCATTTTCTTGACAGCCGCGCGTTGCTTAGCATTCAGCCCAACAAGCACTAAAGCAAACCTGTCATCCAACATTTGGGCAAGATCCAAAAAAAGGTCAAGCCCCTTTCGTTCGTTCCACGGAGCAGCAACGCCCAATACCATGACTTTGTCCTCGATACCATGATTCTTTTTAAAATCATTGCACGTTGGCTTGAACACATTCTCATCTGCTCTATTGGGAATAACGGAGATCGGATATTTAGCCAGGAAGGACTGTTTCGCCAGATCAGCAAGCCATTGAGAAGGAACAATTAACTTCACATGCGGCAATGAAGTAAAAAGCGACTTCTTGTCGGCAAAGTTTCGTTCACTTGAGTCAAATAGGGACCAGGGAATGACCCTTTGCATAGGACAGCGCCCGAACCGTCCGCAATGCTTCTTCCATTGAGAACAGTTCGCAGCGGTAAAATGCCCACAATGACCTGTAAACGCCCAACAATCATGCAGGGTCCATTCTATCTGCGCAGGGGTCTTTTCAAGATAGCTAAACAAAGTGGGCAGGTGAAAGGAGTACCCATGCAAATTGTGCAGATGGATAATGTCGGGTTCGATGCGTCGCAGCCGCTGCACCATTCTCTCCGTCGCATGTTTTGAGCCGCAAAAACCAACTCGTCCTGTAACACGAGCACGCGCAGCGTGAGCGTACACATCCAACGCTGTTCCGACTCGAATTGCCTGCGTATATTGCGGCTCATCACCTCGAGCCCAAAAAACATATGATTCATCGCCACGAGCGAGAGTCTCCATATGCTCTTTCAGCATCAACCGACCTGTAGACCCAGCCGAGTAAGCGTTGATTTGGGCTAGCTTCATTCCCAACTCTCCAGCTCGATGTGTCCCACCCATCCAAAATGCGGCTTGAAAGATAAAGTACTTCCAAGGACGCTGCCGACATGATTCCCATTCCAGTTTTCGTTATTGCTTTTGATTTTTATCTTATCCGGTGCGTCTTGAGTCAAAGGCCAGCGCATCTCGGCGAAACCGTTTGAAACAGTCGGGATCTTTTCATAATCGAACCCCATGAGCGTCGCCGCGATTGCATCAACAGCAACAGGATCGCCTCCGGCAAGAAGGATGCCGGACTCTTTCGCATCAGCGTCCAAAGGGCCATCACCCTCACCGGCCACGATGGCATCGACCACAGCATAGTACTTTCGCTGAGGCAGATCCTTCATAACTCCTTCCTTGTCTGAGTAAAGAAGGATTCTATTTAAATCGAGCGTCGTTCGCCAGATAGTGTCGTTGCCATACCACGACCCATTTCGAACCGTAGCTGACGTTTGCTCGCCAAATACCTTTCCTGTTACCTTTTTCGCCAACCCTATCGGATAACTGACGAGAGGGTTTTTGTACTTAAGCGCACTTGCGGCTATCTTTTTCAGAGTACCCTCAGCTTTAACCTTGCCAGACATCTGAGGGAATTGGTCTCCGAAAACTTTGGGTGAGCCCGTCGTATGATGCGGAAGCGAGTTTTTCACAACGCACGTCCCTACGGCATTCTTTAAGCAACACGTAACTCCCCCGAGCTTATGGGGCTTAAGCTTGGGGAGGTTGATGAAAGTATCGCACGATAGAACAGTATTTGACATGACGTAAATATTATCCACTTCATTGTGGTATCGAGATGTCTCTTTTTGATCGTAATCCGCACCGTAGTAGTTCTTGTTCCTTTTTGATGCGAATAAGCTTTGCGTTCCAAGGTTCACTTCTCTGTACCCCAATGGATCCCCTTTGAGCTTTTTTTTGCCGACTGTAACCCCTTCTCGCGTTATCCATTGTTCCTCTCGCAAGTCGAAGTGCTCGATCTCAACCGAAGATCCACGTGAACACCTTTCAACGATTCCGTCGAGATCGACGCGTTTGGCAATTTTTTCATAATCAGAATCCGTTTGCGGCGCATCAACCACAAGCACCTTGCCCTTGCCTTGCAGCCCAAGAACAACCTCCTGCACCGTACGTTCGATAATCGCCCCATTCGTGATTACTTGCACCCATTCATCAGAAGCACCGATGCGCGAGTCGGCAACAAGATTCGGTTTTATCACTACCGTTTCACCTGGCTTAACCAGGTGCCTGATAGGAGAAAAAATGCCATCTACGCCCGCAGCCTCTTCTTGCGAAGGATGGAGAACGCAACCATACTCCTCGATACCGTCAAACACGACCACCTCGGCCATTAGCGATCCCTCCGAGCTTCGGAGACGACAAAGCGCAATTTCCCCGATGCCGCCCTAGGTATACTTGTCACATACTCGAAAGCAATGGGAACGGGACATGAAAAGCTTTCGGCGAATTGCCGGAGGGCTTTCTGCTCGTCCTCTGCAACGTCATCTTGAGCTTTGACCGCATACACCGTGATGCTCAGATCGGGATTTTGATGAATTTGAGCTTCGGCAATATGAACGGTATCTTTGAATACATGATCTAGCTTTCCAACCGTGGTGCCATTTGGAAGCAGTACGCTGTCTTCGGCGCGACCGTCCAAAGAGACCACTTCGCGCCTCCCGTCCGGCAGCGTCGTCGACTCGGCGATGTCTCCGGTGTCCCACCGGAGCAGAGGCATTGCCATATTGGTCAAAGTCGACCCTATGATTCTTCCATCATCGCAGAACTCGACGGCCGCATAGTCTTCGTCGACGAGCATCCGATGCTCGCTGTCCTGAGAAAAATTAGCAACCCCCTCGCACATTCCATAATGCTGATATGGACGAACTCCGAAAGACCGCTCAACAAGCGCCGCTTGGTGATCGTAAAGATTTTCCGCTCCAGTGGTGACGAATCGAACACAGGGGAAGCTCACCCCGTTCCTCGCAGCAAACAGAGCTACGGGGACAAGCAGGGATGGGTATCCATGGATCCAGGGAATGCGTCTTCTTTTGATTTCCTCGCAATATTCGGCAAGGTTGCCTTCGCTTTCATGAAAAGCGCTGAAGTACACCTGGTTGCCCGGCCTGTTCTCTCGCCAGTAAGGAGGCGCCGCCTGGATTGCTGGAACTACTTTTTGAGTTCCGAACATCGCCTGGGAAGTTCCAAACTCGATGCCCAATGCTTCCCTGAATCTCCACCAACAAGCCCATTGTTCACAGATCGCCTCGGGGCTTGTATAGAAGACAAAGCCTGAACCAGTGGTACCGCTGGTATGGTGCTTGATTCTCTTGCCACGGTAAGCCGTCGAGAAGAACCGTTCCGGGTTCTCGTTCACCTCTTTTTTTGTTAGCAAGGGAAGCCTGCCCATGTCGTCGAGGCTTTTGATGGATGCCGGGTCTATCCCGCCTTCGTCGAACATCGCCCTGTAATACGGAACCGTATCGTAGCAGTACTTAACCATGGCGCGAAGCCGTTCATCGCGGTACGCCGCAATCCGCTCGGAGCTCCACCGGCTTCTCGCCTCATAGTCCTGCAGCGTTCTGCGGAACAAGGATCCGAATCTCGTTCTAGCTATGCGGGCCCCCTCGACAGAGCATGCCCAGTTTTGCGCGAAGACCGGCAGGCGGTTGTAAACCGCCATCTTATCCATTTAGCGCCTCGAGCAGCATCCTATGCCCTTCGAAGGCATCTTCTATGGCTTTGTTCTCGATCTCGCCGATCAGCACTTTGAACATGAAGTCGTACTCGCTTGCGAAGCCCTTGTCCTGCCTGAGCTTCGGGGAGCTCTTCCTCGCGTTGCTGTAGCGCGTCAGGCTCACGTAGTTGTTCATCTCGTAGACGTTGCCCGCGCCGAACACGCGCAGCTGCTCCTTGGGGTACTTCTTCGATCCTGCCGACGTGTACACGATGCTGGCGATGGCACCCGATGCCATCCTCATGGTGACGAGGGCGTTGTCCTTGCAGGGATGCGCGGGCGAATCCGCAAACGTCATCTCGAGAGAATCGATCGCGCTGCCATCGAGGCTCTGAATCACGTCGACCATATGGCAGGCTTCCCCGATGATCCGACCGCCCCCCACCTCGGCATCCTGCGTCCAATGGTCTGCGGGTATCTCGCCCGCGTTGACGATGTAGTCGTACACGGCCGGCGCCTCGTCGGTGTGCAGCTCCTCTTTCACCTGCGCTATGCAGGGGGCGTGGCGCCGGTTCATGCCGCAGAACAGATGGGCATCGCTCTTGCGATACGCGTCCTCGACGGCTTCGAGCTCGTCGAGCGTAAGGCAAAGGGGCTTCTCGCAGTACACGCTTTTCCCGGCCTCGAGCGCCTCCACGGTTATCCGCGCATGCGAGCTGTGCCCGGTGGAGACTACCACGAGGTCGATCTCCGGGTCTTCCAGAAGCCTCGAGTAATCGCTCGTGACGTAGGAGAACTCGGCGTTCGCGGCAGTCTGGCCCGTGCTCGCGCCCCCGGTGGTGGCCAGCGCCTTGAAAGCGTAGCGCCCGTCGCCCTTCATTCCGGGAACGATGGTGCCGCGGGCGAAGCTCCCTCCGCCGACGAGCCCTACGCCGATCGAACCCTCGGCTGCTTTCTTCGCGGGCTTCGGCAAGCCGACCGTTGCGGCCAGCTTCCCTTCGCGCTCGGGGTATTTGAGCAGTATCCCGATGTAGCGCTCCTTCGTCTTGTTGGTCGTGATCATCTCGTAGGCGACCTCGGCGTCGTCGAACGGGATCTCGTGCGTGACGAGGTCGGAGAGGTCGAGGCGGCCCGTATGCAGGAGCCTGACGAACTCCTCGATGTTGCGCCCTTCGGTGAAGCGCACGTAGCCGATCGGGTAGTCCACGCCCTTCTCCTCGTAAGAGACGTCGTAGCGCCCCGCTCCGTAGGAGCGCGCGATGGTGAACGTGAGCTCCTTCTGGTAGTAGGGGCGCCGATCGATGTCCATCTTGGTGACGCCGATCATGCAGATCGTCGCCCGGTCGCGGGCTATGGCCGCGGCAAGATCCATCGGAGCGTTCGAATCGGTTGCCGCCGAGATGATGACCTTGTCGACTCCTCGGCCCTGCGTCTGCCCCATCGTCAGCTCCGCCGCGTTGTCGTCCAGCGAGCTGATGAAGGACTTGAGCCTCGTTCCCTCCATGGTTTTATCGGAGACGTCGTAGCCGATCACGTCGCATCCGTAAGCGTCGAGGATACGGGCGCAGACATGCCCGATAAGCCCCATGCCGACGACCGCGACCGTTTCGCCGGGCTGCACGTTCGCCTGATGGATGCCCTGCAGCGCTATCCCGCCGAGCGCGCAGAACGCCGCTTGGCGCGGATCGGCGAAACCCTCCGGGAGCTTCGCCACGAGGTTCCTGTTGACGCGGTTCGCTTCGGCGTGGTACGCCTGCCCCGCCATCGCCACGAGATCGCCCGGAAACACGTCCGTGACGCCCTTGCCGCACGACACCACGCGACCTACGGCGGAGTACCCCATGGGCATCGGCTCGCCGAGCTTGTTGAAAGCGGCCTCCATCGTCGTGACGAGGCCGTCCGTCGAGAGCTTCTCGAGAACCTTCTTGACCTGGTCCGGCCTTTCAAGGGCCTTGGACACCAGGTTCTTGCTCCCGAACGAGGCCAGGGTGCGCTCGGTCCCGGCGCTCACGACCGACCAGAGCGTCTCCACGATCACGTATCCGGGCTTGGGCGAGGGGGCGGGGACGTCGACGAGCCTCACGCTTCCGTCGTCGACCATCAAAAACAACTGCTTCACGATATTCCTCCTTGAGAGACGTTGCTTGGGACGGGCACGCGCCATGCGAACGTCATGGCGCCCGCCCCCTTGTACGCATAGCTCGCGATCTCCGAAGACAAACCGAAGCCGGGGGAATACAAGGCGCTGCGCGTTTCCTCGAATGCCCGGCGACCATCGCCGGTCGAAGGCGGCTCGCCGAAGGCGAGATGCCAAAAGCAGGCGAATCCCGCCTCGTCCGCGGCCTCGTCCGCCACGTTGAGGCATCCGTCGGAAAAAGACACCGTGCGCCTCAGGCCGCGCCCCCGCGCGTCCGTCATGACGGCGCAGAGGGAATCGAGGCCTCGAGCCTCCAGCCGCGAAGTCGCGCGCCTTCCCACCCTGAACGGAGCCCAGCATTCCGACTGCTCGCAACCTTCGATCATGACGGTGCTGTGGAACGAGGTTCTCTTGAAATCGAGGCGTCGCGGATCCTGGTACGCGTAGGTGCCGCAGTTGACTATCCAGGGCTCGCCGTCGACGAACGCCTCGAACGACAGCGCATCGCAGTGGGCGTGGCCCATCGCGTACTCCGGTCCGGGGCCGCCCGCGTCGAAGATGAGCTTGAGGACATGGCCCGAGCATTCGCGCTCCATGAGGTAGTAGCCGGCATCCGGGAAATCCTCGCGGTACCGGGGCTCCACGCCGAAGCGCATCTTGGCGCAGGCCAGCAGCGCGTCCTTGTGCTTCGCCACGTTGTCCCCCGAGTCGTTGAACAAGGGAGTGCGGCTCGCGTTGCGCTCCAGCGAGTAGAGGCAGTCGCACATCCTCCGGACGCAGCCTCGCAGCTCCTCGGAGCCGCGCCCGTTCTTGTCGAGGGACGCGGCGACCCTCAGCACGTCCTCGAGGATCACCTTGTGGTACATCGGGCTCAGCTCGAAATGCATGCCGTCGGGAAGGATCTGCTCCCGAGCCTGCCCCTCGAGCAGGGGCAGGGCGACATCCAGCGTGCCGTCGTCCCCGAAATACAGGGCGCCCAGCACGAGCGCCTTGAGGTTCTCGAAGTAATGGTTCGCGAGGAGGTCCTTCTCCAGATGCCGGGCGAGGTGCGCGTACTGGCTCGCCAGGGACCCGTTCAGGTCGTCGACGAACGGTCGGTCGCCCTCCAGGGCGTCCTCGAGCTCGCCGTAGAATGCGAGCCAGTTCACGAGCCTCATCGAGATGGTGTAGGGATCCCAGCCGGCTCCGGAGCCGACGCCGCCGTTCGAGCGGATCCACGACCGAACGATCGACTTCGCCTTGGCCAGGCACCGCTCGTCGGAGCCGTCGAGGTAGCGCTTGGCCAGGGGCAGGAGGTACTCGCAGTAGTGCAGGTTGAACTGCCAGAGCGGGGTCGACAAGCCAGCGTTCCAGCACGTCTCCCAATCGACGCGCTCCGTATGGTGGAGCAGCGTCAGCTCGTCTCGCAGGATGGCCTCGCAATCGAACCGGGCGAGGAACGCGGGATCGAAGTCCAGCTCCGGAAGCAGGGCGATCCGGGAGACGTCGGCATCGCCCGCCGTCGCGCGAGGGGCGTGCCCCGCCTTCAAGGGGGTGGCCCCTCCCGCCTTCCTCCAGACGCGGTAAAGCACCTGGCTCGGCTTGAGATGCCGGGCGGTGTCGAGGTAAAGCCGCGCTTTCGCTAGCGAGGGCACGTCGGCTCCCTCCCGCTCAGCACGTCGGCGATGCGCTCGCTGGCATGCCCGTCGCCGTAGGGGTTCGAGGCCCGCGACATGGCCCGGTAGGCTTCTTCCGACTCGAGCAGCTCGCTGAAGCTCGAGTAGATCGCCTCCTCCTCGGTGCCGACGAGCCTCAGCGTTCCGCAAGCCACGCCCTCTGGGCGCTCGGTGGTGTCGCGCATGACGAGCACGGGCTTGCCGAGGCTCGGCGCCTCCTCCTGGATGCCGCCCGAGTCGGTGAGCACGAGATAGCTCGCCGCCATGAAGTTGTGGAAGTCGACGACCTCCAGAGGCTCGATGATCCTGATGCGGTCGTCCCCCGCGAGCTCCCTTCGGGCGGTTTCCCGCACTCGGGGGTTCATGTGGATGGGGTAGACGGCCTTCACGTCGGGGTGCTCGTCCATGACGCGCCTGATGGCTCGAAACATCCGGGCCATCGGCTCCCCCAGGTTCTCGCGGCGATGCGCGGTGACGAGGATGAGGCGGGAGCCGCGCGCCCAGTCGAGGTGCTCGTTTCGGTACCCGCCGCGAACCGTCGTCCGAAGCGCGTCGATCCCGGTGTTTCCCGTCACGAAGATCTTTTCCGAAGGCTTTCCCTCGTCGAGCAGGTTCTGCTTGGACCGGTCGGTTGGAGCGAAGTAATACTCGGTCAAAACATCTACGGCTTGGCGGTTGAACTCCTCGGGCCAGGGGGACGACATGTTTCGCGTGCGGAGCCCGGCCTCCACGTGCCCGACGGGAATGCGGAGGTAGAAGCATGCGAGCGCCGCCGCGAACGAGGTCGTCGTGTCGCCGTGGACGAGCACCACGTCGGGGCGCTCCTCCTCGAGGACCGGCTTGATGTCGAGCAGCACGCCGCACGTCACGTCGAAAAGCGTCTGACCGGGCTTCATGACGGCGAGGTCGTAGTCCGGGACGACCCCGAACGCCCGGAGCACCTGGTCGAGCATCTCCCGATGCTGCCCCGTGACGCAGACCTTCGCGTCGAACTCTTCGGGGCGGCCCTTCAGCACGTTGGCGAGGGGGCACATCTTGATGGCCTCGGGACGCGTGCCGAAGACGAGCATGACCTTCTTTTTGGACTCGCTTGAGGTGCTCATGTTACAGCTTGTACACTTTCTCGCCGTCGCCGCACATGTCGCGCGTATCGAGCACCACGAGACCGTCGAGGACGGAGGGGTCGTTCCTCAGCTGGGAATGGCCGACCATGACGATCGCCATCTCGAGTCCGTCGAGGAAGTCGCCCATGGAGTGCACCTGGTTGGGCACGACGTCCTGCTCGACCCAGGGGTCGTACACGCGCACGGATCCCGCCGCCAGGTGGCGCTCCATGCTCTCCAGCATTTGCAGCGTGGGGCTCTCCCGCACGTCGTCGACGTCCTCCTTGTAGGTGAGGCCGTAGACGCCCACCTTCGAAACGTCGGCTATGCCGTTCTCCTTCATCACCTCGCTCGCGCGAGCCAGGACGAACTCGGGCATCGAGTCGTTCGTCTCGCGGGCGTTGCGTATGAGGCGCGCGAGCTCCGGGTAGTCCCCGACGAGGAACCACGGGTCGACGCTGATGCAGTGCCCGCCCACGCCCGGCCCGGGCTGGAGGATGTTCACGCGCGGGTGCTTGTTCGCGATGCGGACGATCTCGCGCACGTCCATGCCGTCCGATCGGCAGATCTTGGCGAGCTCGTTGGCGAAGGCGATGTTCACGTCGCGGTACGTGTTCTCCACCACCTTGGTCATCTCCGCCGTGCGGATGTCGGTGACGGCTATCTCGCCCTTGCAGAAGGATGCGTAGAGCTCTTTCACTCGCTCGCCTATCCGCGGATCATCCGCCCCGATCGTTCGGTTGTTCTGCAGCAACTCTCGGATCATGTTTCCGGGGATGATGCGCTCGGGGGCATGGATCAGATGGACGTCCCGGCCGATGTCAAGCCCTTGTCGTCGGATCGCGGGCCTCACGAACTTGTCGATCGTGCCCGGGGAGACGGTGGACTCGATCACGATGACCGCGCCTTTCGGGCAAACCTCCAGAACCGATTCCACCGCCGACACCACGTACGCCGGGTCGATCCGCTTCGAGGCCTTGTCGTAAGGCGTCGGCACCGACACGATGTAGGTGTCGCAGACCTGGTAGTCGGTGGTGAACGCGATCCCGGCTCCGACCGCTTCGGAGAACAGCTCGTCCAGGCCGCTCTCCTTGAACGTGGTCCTTCCCCCTTCGAGGGTTTCAACGAGCCCCTTGTCGCAATCTGTTCCGACGACCTCGACCCCGTGGGATGCGAACATGAGCGCAGTGGGAAGGCCGATGTATCCGAGTCCTATAACGTTAATCATTTTCCTGGCCCCTCTCGTCCGCGGCATCCTTCAGCGTCTCGAGCATCCGGCTTGCCAAGTCCTTTCGCATGAAGCGCCCCTCTACGGTTTTCAAAGCCCGTCCTCCCATGGCTTTCAGCTCGTCACGGCAGCCGGGGTCGGAAAAAAACCCTTCCAAACTCGAAAGGTCCTCGCCTCTTCCTCCCGTAAGGGCGATGCCCGCGCCGCTTTCCCTCACGAGCCGTGCGGCCTCCCCTTCGGGGCCGATGAAGAGAACCGGTATCCCGCGCGCGAAGGATTGGAGTACCTTCGATGGCAGGGTGGCCTTGAATGAGTCGCTTCGCTGGAGCGACACGATGCTCAGGTCGGTTTTCCGATAATAGGCCTCCAGCTCCTGCTTCGGCATGCCGCGCATCAACCGGGCGAAAGGGTACCTGCCGGCCGCCAAAGCCCCTTCGACGTCGGAGCGGGCGGCGCCCTCGCCGACTATGAAGTACCGGACGGGGATGCCAAGCCGCTCGATCGCCGCCGCGTACTCCAGCGTCTCGGGCACGTTCTGGGATATCCCCATGGTTCCGTAGTAGCCCAGGACCAGCTCGCTCGGGTTCTCGTCTCGGACGCGCTCCTCCGCGTCCGCTCCGTTCGGAACCACCGAAACGAGGCCGCCATCTACCCCCTCGTCGCAAAGGAGCTCCTTGAAGCCCTTCGTGAGGACCACAACGCGGGCAGAGGCCTTCGCCAGGTGAAGCTCCAGCCTCCGCATCAGCCGAACCTTCCAGCTCCAGCGCGACGTGCCCGTCGCCACCATCTGCTCGTACGTGATGTCCCTGAATTCCACGACCAGGGGCAAACGGCGGGTCTTGGCGTAAAGCAACCCGAGATACCCCGCGAACACCGTTCCGGACGAGGCCAAGACGACGTCGAAGCCTTCGCCGATGCGCTTCCCGTTGAACAGGATGTTGGCCGCTCCGTAAACGAGAAAGCTCATACCGTTCACGACGCGTCGGAAGACGTTCGTGTTCGGCCTCGCTACGAGCTTGCTGCGGAGGACGCGCACGCCCGAAACGGTTTCCTCTGCGAGCATTCTCACATCGTAGCCGGCGAAAACTGAGCCTGTCGGGTAATTCGGCCACCCGGTGAAAACGGTCACCTCCGCCCCGCGCTCGACCCAGGCTTCGGCATGCTCGGCAGCCCTGAACGCACCCGCGATGCTCTCAGGCGGATAGAACTGGGAGAAGTAGAGGATGCGCAAGCCGCTTTCACCGAACGTCTCGACGGTCCGCATTTGCTAGCAAGCCCCTTTTCCATCGAACATGGCCGAAACGGTTTTGACGATCATCTCGAGATCCACCAGAAACGACCTCTCCTCGATGTAGGCGAGGTCCATGGCCACCATGTCGTCGAAGGTCGTGTCGCTGCGGCCCCGCACCTGCCAGTAGCCGGTGAGGCCGGGCTTGACGGACAGGCGGCGCATGGCGCGCTCGTCGTACTGGGCGACCTCGGAGGGGAGCGGCGGCCTGGGGCCCACGCAGGAGAGCTGGCCCGCGAGGCAGTTCAGGAACTGCGGGAGCTCGTCTATCGCTTCGGGGTGGGCAGAATCAATCAACTTGTTAGCGGTTACTCGACCGCAATGGGAATTGATTTGCCCGACACATCGGGAGGGCGAGGAGCCCCGGGGTGAGCGCTGTTCGACGCACTGAAAGGATGGTAGCCATGAAGGAGTCGCCGCGGCCGGCAAGCCAGAAACGGGCGTCCTTGGAAAGGGCGGACATTCTTCGGGAAAAGAAACGCGCGGTTGAACTTCGTCCTTATCCTCCTTCACGAAGAAACGAAGTCCCCCGAATTCGGATGTGCTTTCCCGACCATGTATCCGAAACGATGTCCAAGTCGAGAAAGGAGCGGTAGCGATGACTGCAAAGACGGCGAACATCAGCCTCGAAGTCGATTCCGGCATCAAGAGGCGTGCGATGGCGGTCCTCGAGGCGAAGGGGATGACGCTTTCCGGCGCGATCAGGAGGATGGTCACGCTCGGCATGCTCGAGCACAGGATCCCGTTCGAGGTGACGCGTGACCCGGTCTTCGCGGGGACGGGCATGGCGGACTGCGTCGCCGAGAGGTACGGCATAGAGAAGTCTTCGTCGCCCCGCACCGGCGTCGTGACGGGGATCGTCGTGAAGATGACGCCGGAATTCAAGAGGGAGATGCGAAGCTACTGCAAGGAGATGTGCATCACCCCGAACGCGCTGGTGCACCTGTTTCTCGGGCAGGTTGCCTTCGAGCTGCGTGTCCCCTTCGACGATTGAACGGAGGGTCGATTTGAATCAAGGGCACGATAAGGGATAATTGGCCCCGATGGCTTTCCAGATTCGAAGGCGGACAGAATCCATGCCACCCTGCCGACAGGGCAGAGCACGGCGGTTCCCTTTCGTTCCGCAATCCGTCAGAAAGAAGCCACACTATGAAAGGCGATGAACATGAACCTTGGTCGCGAAAACGAGCAAACTGAATTCAAGAAGACGACCTCGGAGATGAAAGAGGCGATGGATTCAATCTGCGCCATCCTCAACAAACACGGGTCGGGTGTCCTCTACTTCGGAGTCCGCCCTGACGGCGAGGTTCTCGGCCAGGACGTCGAGGAGTCGACCTTGCGCAGGGTGAGCCAAGCAATCGGAAACGCGATCGCGCCGCCCATCCGCCCGACCATCACCAGAAAGACTTCCGATGACGGGAGAAGCTACGTCGAAGTGAGGTTCTCCGGTGACGAGGCCCCATACTCAAGCAACGGCAGGTTCAGAATCAGGGTGGCGGACGAGGATCTCCTCATGAGCCCCGCCGAGGTTCGCGCAATGGCTCTCGATGCCGAGGCGCAATCGAAACCCTGGGATGGCAGGCCCTCGGAGAGGCCGATGAGCGACGTCGAGGAACCGGTCCTCATAGACTACGTCACTCGCGGCAACGAATGCGGCAGGATAAGCTTCAGCTACGATGGCGTCGAAGACGCCTTGGAGCGCCTCGGCCTTCTTACACCGGATGGCAAGCTGACCAACGCCGCCGCGGTCCTCTTCTGCAGATCCCGAACGCCCATGCTGAAGATGGGCGTGCTCGGCTCCCGCGACAGGGTCGACATCCTCGATGTCCAACAGGTCGAAGGGACGCTCTTCGACCTCGCCCGCAAAGCGGAGTTCTACGTGCTGTCGAACATCCGCAGGCGGGTCGTCATCGAGGGGGCGGGCATCGAACGAAAAGAGGTGCCCGAGCTCCCGATGCCCGCGGTTCGCGAGGCAATCGTAAACGGGCTCACGCACGCCGACTACCGGAGCGGAGAGGCAATGCAGGTCGACATCTTCGCGGACTCGGTCGAGATATACAACTCCGGTTGGTTCCTCGACGGCCAGACCCCCGAAGCGCACCTTTCGGGAGAGGACAAGCGCTCCAAGAGCCGAAACCAGCTTATCGCCTCCAGCCTCTTCAAGTCCAAGGACATCGAGTCGTACGGAACCGGGATGCCCCGAATCAAGCGCCTCTGCGACGCCGAGGGCATCGAGGTCGAGTACCTGAAGGTGCCGGGCGGCACGCGCGTCGTCTTCCACCGGAAAGACCCGTTCGTCGGCGCCGAGACTGCCGAGGTTGGCCGAAGTTGGCCGAAGTTGGCCGAAGTTGGCCGAAGCTCCATCGAACGCGTCGCGTCTTTGAGCCCCAGGGAGAAGGACGTCTGCGTCGCCGTCCTCGAACGGGGTGAGGCAAGCTCGGCCGACGTTGCCGCGGGACTCGGGGTGAGCGTCCGCACGGCGAGAAGGATCCTGGCGGCCCTCGTCGAGAAGGACGCCATCACCGCGCACGGCGACACGAACAGGAGGGTGTACGAGGTCAACTCCGCCTACTTCGCCTCGGAGAGAACCGAAGGCTCTTCGAGGCAGGGATAGCGAGCCCGGAGCTTGCCCGCGGGAAATAGCGAGCCACCACCATCGAAATGGCGCCGATATCGGCGACCCCTTAGACAAAGCCGCATGAGAGGGCGGCGATGGAACCCGGCGGAGACGCCGCCATGTCAAAGGAGGTCGAGATGCCAGAGCCAGAGAGAGACGAGTACGGTCGCGTCTGCACGAGCGATGCGGGGCCCATTCCCGAGGAAGATCGCTTCGAGGAGCGCGACGGCGAAGACAGCGACGACTGACGCCAGCGCTGTCATCAAGCAGCCGAGGGGGCGGCCACTGTGCCGCCCCCTCGGTCGTTCAAAGCCCTCGCCGCTCTCCCATCCGAGCGCGAAGGTCCTCCCCCACGGTTTTGAGCGCGACCTGACGCTGGAGTTTCTTAGCGCCCGTAGCTACTGGCAGCGGCATCGCCCCAGCAGAACGGGCTGATCCGCGCTCGGCGGAGCGCTCGTCCTCGGCCCAGCGCGCTCGAACCGCTCGAAGAGCGGATCGTCGTCGAGCGCCATCACCTTGACGAAGCCGCCCGACTCGCAGGGCCCGAGGAGGGCGCTAAGAGGCCTTTACGGCTACGCCCCGCGCACCGCGAGCCTCGGCGGCGACTGAACCGGGAGCGCCCGCCCGGCGTGGAGGGCGAGAGCGGGGCGCAGGGGAAGCCCCCCTGCCGGGGAGCGCGAGGGGCGCCCGTCCCTCGCAAGACCGTCGAAATCCCACGCACCCTCCCGACCCCGTGGGAGAAAGACCACGATCTATCCGGGACGGCGACTATGGCGGGAAAGAGAGACAAGAGGGGCACTGAGGCGGCTGACAGGCGGAGCGAGGAGCTGCAGCAGACTCTCGAACGCCTGGAGGAGGGCGTGAGGGACGTGTTCTCCTCGGGGAGGTACGCTGAGTACCTCGCCGTGATGTCGCGCTTCCACGACTACAGCGTCAACAACTTCCTGCTCATAGCTATGCAGAAGCCCGAGGCGACCCTGGTTGCGGGGTACCGCGCCTGGCAGGACAAGTTCGGAAGACACGTCCGCAAGGGCGAGCACGGCATCAGGATCCTCTGCCCCGTCGTCGTGAGGGCGAGGCCCGCCGGGGACGCCCCGAGGGAGGATGCCGAGCAGGGCAAGGAGAAGGCCTCCGAGAAGAGGCTCGTCGGCTTCCGGATGGGGACGGTCTTCGACGTGAGCCAGACCGAGGGCAGGGAGCTGCCCTCCCTGGGCGTCGACGAGCTGAGGGGCGACGTCGAGGGATACGAAGCCGTCATGGGCGCCATCCGCAAGGCGAGCAGGTACCCCATCGTCTTCGAGGGCATCGAGGGAGGCGCGAAGGGGTACTTCTCCCGCGCCGAGCCCAAGCGCATCGTCATACAGGAGGGGATGTCGCAAGCCCAGACGCTCAAGACCGCCGTCCACGAGCTCGCCCACAGCGTCATGCACGACGCCGAGCCGAGCAAGGAGAGGTCCTCCCTCCCCGGCCGCGGTACGCGGGAGGTGCAGGCGGAGAGCGTCGCCTACGTCGTCTCCAGCTGGCTGGGGCTCGATACGAGCGACTACAGCTTCGGCTACATCGCGTCGTGGAGCGATGGGAGGGACGTGAGCGAGCTCAGGGCGTCGCTCGACGAGATACGCAGCGCCTCGCACGGGATAATCGACGTCATCGAGAGGGAGGCCTCGAAGACACGCGTGCCGGGAGAGCGAGAGCGAGCCAAAGAAACTGAAAGGACACCGGGGCGAAGCGCCAGGAGCCTGGCCGAGCGCGCAGGGGCCGCCCGCGCGGTGTCCGACGGGGGCCGCGCCCCCGAACGTGCCATCGAGGTTAGCCGCTAAGGGCACGGCGAGAGACGCCCAACGGGATACAGCATCGATTCGCGTCGCGCACGCAGCCAAGTCGTCATCCCCGTCATCCTGCAATCGCCATGCTTTTTTGCGAACCGGTATCTAGTGCGGTTACCGACAATGCTCAAACGACACAGCAGCCACAAGCATTATCTATAGGGTTCCTACACTCATACGCCCTGGCCAGGCTCCTTGTTCGGAACGTGGTTTCGAAGCGAATTGGCACCCCGATGCCAGAGCAGCGCCGCCGACCGCCCGTGAGCAATACCGCCCTTTCGAGGAGACGTCAAAAGGAGCTCGAGCAGCCCTGTCGCCAATAGCGCCCCCTACAGCAAACGCGCGCAACAACCTCGATACCATGTGCTACCGTGTCTATGCGAGCGTAGGCAAGCGCGGCGGCTCGCAAAGCATTTCTACGGCGTTTGAGGAAATGCCGCCGCACCGAAAGCCATCGCGGCGAGACCGCATCACCGCGCGCTGTTCGGGGAGGTAACCTGCAAGTCGTCCACCCAGCTCAAGTCGATAACAGGTCAGAGCCCAATGACAGCCGGGGCCAGATGCGGGCACAGCCACTTCACCGAAGACGAACGAGGGCGTGAGGTCAGATGATCGACCTGAGAGAGTACTATCTCGACAACATCTCAGAGGACGACTACTACTATCGCTTCTTCTCGCTGATCGAAGGCGTGAACAGGACTTACAACGTCTTCTATGGGGAGGAGGAGACGCAGGGATTCGAGTTTCTAGTCCACGACGAGATAGAGGCGATAGAGAAGTTCCGGCTGCTATGCCAGCCCGGCAACGAGCCGGAACGCAACGAGGACAGGTGCTGGTTCTATGTCGTCGCCTACTATCTGAACGCGCACGGCTATGTCATCGAGCAGTTCCCCGACGTGCTGCGCAGGCCTCCGACAGAGCCTTCCAGTTTTACATATGGGACAATCAGGGACAGAGCCGTATCGCTTGGGCTCGACGATGACGGCACGGTACGCTGGGCGACCCGCCGCACGATGGTTGCCGGCATGACCTTCGTGCGCAAGGCATCCTCGGTGGCAATCGGCGAGGCCCTGAGCCAGAAGATCCAGCTCATCTCCGCAGGCAATTCGCGATTCGAGGAGATGGAGGACGACGAAAAGCTCAGGGAGATCGCGAACCTAATCGAGAACCTGCTGAAGGAGAACGGGAAGTTCATACAGCCCGACTACTCGAAGGTGATGCTCGGACTCGTCGACGGCGATACGGTGAGGAGCCTCAGAAACAAGCTCCAGTGCTTCAGGCACTCGAGCAAGGAGTCGCTGGAAGAGAGAGCGAGGCTAACCGATGGGCAGAAAAGGTTCCTGATCGACTTCGGCGTGACAGTCTGCAAGGCGATCCACTCCCTCGTCGAATAGCGCCATCCGCTCCGCGCCTCCCCGCCCCCATTCATGCCACTCCATAGCTGCGTTACCGACATCGCCTGCACCACTCGATGAGAAAAGGCCTCCCATGAGCGTAAAGGGCCCCAACCGACGCTTGCGGCGAGGCTACAAGCATGCCCCGCGATCGTCTCGGTTCGCACAGCCTCGTCACCCCAGCCCCAGGGTCTGTTCGATGAACTCGGCGAACCTGCCGAGCATGTAGGCGCGTGGCCCCTCGATCTCTTCCTCCATAGTGCGCGGAGGGCGCCTCTTGACCGCGACGAGCGACCTCGCCGCCGCTGTGGCCCCGTCGGGGTCGGCGGCGGCGACCTCCATGAGGAAGTCGTCGGGGCGCGCAGGGCGCGCAGGCCAAGCGTCGCGAGGGCCTCCCGGGGAAGTCCCTCACGTTGTACGTCACGATCACGTCGCAGCCGCCTGCGAGCGCGAGCAGGACGTCGAGCGTCCACGTGGCACGAACACGTTCGCGTCGACGAGCGCCCTTACGGGCCGGCTAACCCGAGGCACCTCAGGTAATCCGACACCGCGTCGGAGTTGCCGTAGAGGCCCTCCCCGGCGGCGGCCTCGCGCATCTCGACGAGGGCGGCAGTGCGCCCCTCCCGGGACCGCCGGTCGAAGTCCACGGGGTCGGAGAGCATGACGTAGCGGTGCCCGCCGCCCGCGCGCGCCCTCGAGCCTTCCGGAGCCTGTCAGCCGCGCGATCGTCCGCGGGAAGGTGCCCACGATTCGCGCCGCCCGCCCCGTGGTGAGCCGGGCGTCGGCCTCCCCTCGAGGGCGTAGGCCGCGCCGAGCGCCCGCAGGAACGCCTTCAGCGCGCCGATCGAAGCCGCGTCGCCCGCCCTGTTGTCCACGATGGTCGCCGCCGGTGCCGTCGTCGTTGCCATGTCGACTCCCTCGTATCGTTATGTCGGTTTTGTTTTAGCTCAGACTGCCGGGGCTGACAATTGGGGACACCGCCCTCACATGAACCACCTGAACACCGACCTGAACAGCCACGCGAGGAACGCGACGCACGCCGCCAGGGCCGCCTTCGCGATCCTCATGGCCTACTCCACCTCCTCTGCGGGCTGGGCCGCCTCGGCCCGCCGCGCCTCGGCGAGCGCCTCGGGCGGGTAGCCGAACAGCGAGCAGATCGCCTCCGGGTCGCCGCGCAGGTCGGGGCGGGACGCCTCCAGGTAGTCGTAGATCCTGCACGCCCTGTAGTTCTCGCACGCGTTGGGCGACTCGGAGTACCACAGCCGCTGGGCCCGCTCGAACCTCGCCCCGTCCACGAACCGTCCGGCGCGCTTCCAGGCTACCGCCCTGCCGTCCACGGAGACGCACTCGATGCCGCCGAGCTCGCCCGCGTCGGCGAGGCACACCCTGTAGCCCCTGCAGCGGTCGGCATACGGTACGTCGCCGCCCTCCTCGGAGCCGGGGATGTCGTGGTGGTGTATGTCGAGGCATATCCCCTCGCCCTCGGCGGCGTCGAGCCGCAGCACGAGCTCCGCCGCGACGCACGCCCCTCCGAATGGCTGACCGGCGACCAGGTTGGCGGTGTCGAACACGCCGAGCCTCCCGTCCTCGTAGTCGATCTCGACCCTCATGCCTACCTCTCCCTTCCTTCCCTTCCCCTTCCGCCCCCGACGTCGGGGCGCCGGGCATCCTCCCCGCGCCGCCGAGCGGCGCCCGTCCGGGGGCTCCCGTCGTCCGGCGCGGGCCTCCTCCGACGGGTCGCGGCGCGCTCCGGGAGCAGGCCCTTCGCCTCGGCGTAGTCGCGCAGGCCCGCGAGGCGCTCCATCGCCCCGAAGTCGCCCGCGGCCTCCAGCGCCCCGATGCGCGCCTCGCAGTCGGCGAGGCTCCTGATGCCCTCCCGCGAGAACGCGTCGAGGGCGTCGGCCAGCCGCCTCAGGTCGTCCAGGTCGTCGACCGCGACGGCGTTGCGGGCGATCTCGCGGATCGCGTCGGCCCTCCGCGGGGACGAGCGCAGCGCGAGCTCCTGGAGCACTGACCTCCGCCCGAACGAGGTCCCGAGGTTCTCTCCCCTGATCCTGCGCGCGCCCTCTCCCGAGAGCGCGTAGACCCAGTCCGCGGCGCCGTTTCCGGGCGCGGCGCCGGAGACCTCCACGCCGAGCTCGGAGAGCGCAGCGACGAAGTCGGCCTCGTCGCGCGCGACCCGCCTGGCGACCGTCACGCGGGCCCTGATGTCGGCCACCCACGAATAGGCGCCCCTCTCGGCGAGCTCCCTCTCGGCCCTGCGGAAGTGGACCCGCTCCCTGCCGCGCGTCCCCCTCGCCGCGAGGAGCGGGGCGGCCCCCTCTCCGGGCCCGTCGGCGAAGAAGCTCAGGCCGCGCTCCTCGGCAAGCCTCTGGGCGGAGCGCATGAGCTCCCGCGGCGCCGGGTCCTGCAGGCGCGCCCCGGTCTCGAGGTTGGTGTTGTTCACCACGACGTGGGCGTGCATGACGCCGCCCTCGTTGTCGTCATGGTAGACGACGGCCGCCTGGAACCCCGCGAAGTTCTCGGCGACCCACGCGCGCGCCAGGTCGCGGAGCGCCTCGAGGGAGATGCCGTCCCTCGGGTCGGGGCTCAGGACGTAGTGCTTGTAGGTCCGCGCGGGCCTCCCCTTCCACGGCGTGTGGTTGCCGTAGGCGACTCGCGTGAAGTCCATCTCCTCCGCCCAGTCCCGGAACCCGCAGGGGTGCTCGGGCGACCAGGAGAGGTTCGCGAGGTCCACGGCGAGCGCGCGCCCGCCCCTGGTGAGGTAGCGCATGATGCCGCCGCACCCGGTGTGGCCGCTGATTGGCTTGACGACGGGCACCGCTAGTCCCTCCTCACGGCGATGGAGTCCGCGACCTCGGTGAGCGCCGCCTCGAGGACGCGCCTGCCCGCCTCGACCTCCTCGAGCGCCGAGAGGGCCCGCCCGAGCATCGCCTCGAGCTCCGGCGGCTTGGGCGGGCTCCCCCTGCGGACGAGGAGAGCGATGGTATTGAGCGCGTGGACCGCCTGGTTGTAGTGGCGGCCCCAGCGGACCAGCTCGGTCGCCATCCTCCCGAGCGTCCTGCCGTCGACGGCGTAGACGGTCCTCTGCCGGTCCGCCCCCGGCGGGACGCGCAGCAGCGAGCGGAGGAGCTCCGAGCGCGACAGCCCAGACCTCTCGGACGCCGCCTCCAGGGCGTCCAAGTCGCGGTCGTCGAGCCTCAGGCTGACCATGTTCCGGTAGGGCATGGGCTGCCTCCCTTCCTGGGGCGCGGGGCCACCCCCGCATCGGCGCCACCGGCGGCCGGCGCCCGGGCGGCCGCGGGGTGGCGCCCCTCCCGCGCGCCCCGTCGGACGGGAGGGGACCTATTGCGGCCTGAGCGGCGCCCGGGAGGGCGCCGTGATACGCAATAGGCAGCTTGCTAAGACCGGCGCGGGCGCATGGTTACGCGCCCGCGCCAGGTGGCCGCTACGACGCGTCGCGCGTCGCGGCCACCTCCCTTTCGAGCTCGTCGAGCGCGGCGGGGTCGAGCTCAGCCCCCTGCGCCATCGCCGTGCGCGCCTCTCGGACGAGGCCGGCGGCCCTGGAGACGAGCTCCGTGGGGTCGGTGCGCAAACTTTGCGCAGTGGGGCCCGCCTTGCGCCCCCGGCCGCCCTTCGGCTGGCCGCCGCGCATCCTCGCCGCCTCCTTGATGGCCGCCGCCGCGGGCTTCCCGGCCGCCGCGGCGGCGGCCGCCTCGGCCTGGGCGGGCCTGCCCATCTTCGCGAGCCTCTGGATGTCGGCGTCGCTCAGCTCGCCCCTCTCGGCCCGCTCGCGCCACACCGGCTCCAGGCTCTCCTCGACGACACGGGCGATGCGCTCGTGGTGCTCGATCGTCCTCGGGGCGACGTCGCGGCCCGTCTGAGCCTTGATGATCGCCGCCTTGAGGCTGGAGCTGCGCACGCCCCTGAGCGAGGGGTCCGCCTCGCGCATCCGCCTCACCTCGATGCCGAGCGCCTGGGTAGCCCGGGCACGCTCGATGACGGTGAGCTCGCGCGTGAAGTAGTTCGCGGTGTGCAGCAGCGTGAGGGCCTCATCGTCGCCGATGCCCTCGATGACGCGGCACGGCATCCTCGAGAAGGACGGGTCTTCGCGCGCGAGCAGCTCGTAGGCGGCCTTGCGCCGGTGCCCGCTTATCATCTGGAACGAACCGTCGTCGAGCCTGCGGACGAGGGGGATGTCGGTGAGCCCGTCCCTCCGTATGGACTCGGCGAGGGAGCGTATGGCCCCCTCGTCCATGCTGTAGGCCGCGTTCCCCGGGTGGTCGGCGATGTCGGCGACCTCGATTTCGCTGATGGGGTACCTCTCGCGCGCCCGGGCGTCGTCGTCCAGCACGCCCGCCAGGCTGAAGCGGCGCGCGATCTCCTCTACTCCCGCCACAGCCCCATCTCCCTCCCGAGCTCCTCGTAGTCGAGCGCCGCGCGGTTGCCGGGCATGAACGACACGATGGGCCTCCACTCCCAGCTCCCCTCCATCACCTTCGCCGAGTGGTGGATCACGGTCGCGTACTGGCGGTCGGGGAAGAAGCGGTCGAGCACCGCAGCGCCCGTCGCCTCCGCCCTCGTCATCCGCCCCGGCACGCACGTGCGCAGGATCCTCCAGTCGGGCAGGGGCATCCGCAGCTTCGTCGCCACGCCGCGCACCGCCGCCACCGCCGACGCCGTCCCCCTCATGACCGTCGAGTCGAGCTTGACCGGGATGACGACCGTGCCGCGCCCGCTCGTCGCAACGTAGGCGCACATGGCGAGCTGCTTTGCGCTCGGCGCGCAGTCGAGGATGGCGACGTCGTAGGCCCCCTCCGCGTCGTCGAGGGCGAACCTGAGCCGCTGCTCGCGCAGCATGAGCTCGTTCTGGTCGATGAGGTCGAGCGTCGTCGGGACGCAGCTCAGGCGCTCGACGCCCGTCTGGTGCGCTGCCTCCTGCGCGGGCATGTCGCCGTAGAGCAGGGAGACCGCGTTGCGCCCGGACTCCCCCGCCGCGTCGTAGAGGCCGAAGTAGTCGGTCGCCGACGCCTGCGGGTCCAGGTCGACCAGCAGCGTCCTGAGCCCACGCGAGGCGCAGAGCACCGCCAGGTTCACCGCCGTGGTGGTCTTGCCCACCCCTCCCTTGAAGTTGCTTGCCGTTATGACCCTCATTCCTTCCGTCCTTTCCCTCGGGGGCGCGCCACGGTTCCGTGGTCGCGGCGCGCCCAGCGTTTCGACCGCTACGCCGCGCCGGGCTCGGCCCTCCGCACCGGCCCCGCGGCCTCCGTTTCCATGGGTGCCCCGCCGATGCCGAGCAGCCGTGCGACCGCCTCCTCGACGGGCACCTGCCCCGCGAAACTCAGCCTCACCTCCACCCCGTGCGCCGTGAAGTGGTACGGGTCGCCGATCTGCTCCGCGAACGAGCGGACGCGCTCGTCCACCGGCAGGCTCGCGTCAACCGCGACGTCCGCCAGGTCCCTGACAGCTTCCATATGGCCCTCCTCGCGTCTCATCGGGACCGCCGGATGCAGGCCCCGCCTGCATCCGTTGATTGCCTCCGGGCGCGCGGGCCCGGAGGCGGAGGGCTCCTGCACGAAGCCGTCGGCGCCATCCGCATCCAACGCGCGAGGCGCGTTTGTGGGGATGTCGTGCGGGAGGGCGGAGCCGAGGGGCCCGCGCGCCACGGCCCAGGCGGCGCCTGAGCCGGGAAGTGCGGCCCGACCGGCGCGGAGGTCGGCCGGGGATTCCCAAGGGCTCGCCCTTGGGCGCCCGCGCGGGGGGGGCGCCCCCCGCCTAGGGGCGTCGGCGCAGCCGCTCGAACAGGTCGGCGTACCTGAGCGTGATGTGCACATCGTCGTCGCCCATGAGCTCGATGCGCTCCACGAGCGCCACGAGCGCCTCGCGCGTGACCCCGCGCGTCCCGAGGCGCCGTACTATCTCAAGCGCCCGGGCCGCCTCCGCGAGGTCCGGCGCCCGGCGCTCCGCCTCGGCCTCGACGAGCTCGAGCGCGCGGCGCGCGGAGGCCTCCTTGCGGCGGATCGCCTCGAGCGCCGCGGAGAGCGCGTCCGGCCCCGTCCCGCCCGCGCGGTACGCCTCGTAGACCCGAAGCTTCCGCGCGGAGAGGCTCGCGAGCGCGGCCCTCAGCCCCTCGGCCCTCTCTGGCGCCGCCTCGGCGGCGGCGATCGCGTCCGACAGTCCGAGCGCCAGGTCGGCGTGCGCGCGGAGCACGCACCCGACGGCGTCGGAAAGGTCCGCGAGCGAGATGGAGGGCGGCTCCGTGAAGCACCCGCAGTAGGCCGTGTAGCGCTCGACGGGAGCCTGCCTCTCGCTCCTGAAGGACACCGCCGCCCCGCAGTGGGGGCAGAAGACGAGCCCTGAGAACAGGTGGCCGAGAGGCTCCCTCCTCCCGCCGCAGCGCGTGTCGCGCATGGACGCCTGCGCGCGCTCCCACGTGCCGGCGTCCACGACCGCCTCGTGGGCGCCTTCGAAGACCCGGCGCTCCGACGGGTCCGTCGGGCGGGACGCCCCGAGGCCCATCTCGACCCTCTTGCTCTTGCCGAGGACGAGGGTCCCCTTGTAGTGGGGGTTGCGCACCACGGTCTTCACCATCGTGCCCGTCCACCGCTGGTTCGGCTTGGGCGCGAGCTTGCCTCCCGGGTTCCTGAGGGCCCTGAGGTTGTGCGGGGTGACGGCGCCCTCCTCGTTGAGTGCGGCGGCGATCGCCCCCTGGTCGAGCCCCTCGCACGCGAGCTCGAATATCCTCCGGACCACCGCCGCGCCCTCCTCGTCGACCTCGCAGGCCCGCTCGCCCCTCCCCTTGCGGTAGCCGAACGGGACCGTGTTGAGGTTCGTCCCGCCCGCGCGCTCGCTCTCTATGGACTGGGTCACCTTGTGAGAAAGGTCCCTGGAGTACCACGAGTTCATGATCGTCCGGAAGCCGAGCTCGGTGCTGGCGGCGGGGCTCTTGCCGTCGCGCTTGGAGTCGTAGTTGTCCGTGACCGCGATGACGCGGACCCCGAGCGACGGCAGCTCGTCCTCGACGAGGCCCACGCAGTAGAGGCCGTCGCGGCTGAGCCTCGAGAGGTCCTTCACCACGACCGTGCTGATCCGCCCCTCCCGGCACATGGCCAGCATCCTCTGGAGGGCGGGGCGGTTCTCGGCGTGGGTGCCGCTGATGCCGTCGTCCACGAAGAACAGGTGGCCCTCGCCCGCGAGGTCGTCGCGCGAGGCGATGAAGTCCGCGAGGAGCAGCCTCTGGTTCGCTATGGAGTCGGACTCGCCCCCGGTGCCGTCGGCGACGGAGAGCCTGCAGTAGAGCGCGATCATGACAGGGCCTCCCGTATCGTCTCGGCCTTTCGGTAGGCGTCGGTGAACCGCAGGCGCACCGAGAGGGAGCCGTCGCCCTCGAGGGTTACCGACTCGATGGCGGCGTCCGCGAGCTCCTTGCTGAAGCTGCCGAGGAGGCGCCCCGCCTCGCCGAGGACGGCCCCGGCCCCTCCCTCGGAGAGGGACGCGAGCAGTCCGCGGCGCGCCTCCGCCTCTGCCCGATGCGCCCTCGCTGCCTCGAGCCTCGACCAGAGGAGCCGCTCGATGCGCCGGTAGTCGGCCGAGGAGACCTCGCCGCGCGAGTGCTCGGCCTTGAGTTGGACGGCCTTCTCCTCGATCTCGCCGACCTCGGCGTCCGTCTCCGCCAGGGACGCGGCCGCCTCGGCGAGCCGCCGCGCGAGCGTGCCGTCGGCGGCCCTCGAGGCGACGAGCTCGTCCAGCGCGACGCGCTGCTCGACCTGGCTGCGGATGACGTCCATGCACACGGTCTCCACCAGCGGCACGGCGACGCGGTGCCTGCCGCCGCCCTCGCCGGCGTCGTTCCTGCCGCACATGTACTCGGCGCCCCAGAACACGCCGTCCTCGACCCAGCGGCAGATGTGCATGGAGGCTCCGCAGACGCCGCAGCGCACCTTCCCGGCGAGCCGGTCGGGGTGCAGCTCCCTGATCCTTTCTGTTGCGGCGAGGGCCTCCCTGCGCCTCGCGACCCTCTCCTCGTGCTCGCGCTGCAGCCTGTCGAAGTCGCCGGGGTCGACCAGGGGCTCGTGCGCCCCCTCCACGAGGAGCCACTCCTCGGGGGAGTTCTTCTCGTGCGGTATGCCGAGGTAGAGCTTCTGGGTCCACTTGCCCATGGCCACCCGCCCCGCGTAGACGGGGTTGGCGAGCATCCGGTTGACGTTGCGGGCGTGCCAGCGCCTGGAGTCCCTGCTCGTCGCCTGCTTGCCCGCGCGGTCGTACTTCGCCCTCCCCGCGGTCGGCGCGCCAGCCTCCTCGAGGCGCCGCGCGATCTCGGCGTTGGGCGCGCCGGCGAGCTTCATGCGGAACATCTCGCGCACGTGGGGCGCGGTCTCGGGGTCGGGGACCAGGTGGTGCGCGTCGGCGGGGTCGCGAAGGTACCCGTACGGGACGTTCCCGAGGACGATGGGGCCCCTCCGGCGCGCCGCCTCGAAGGTGGCGTGGATCTTCCTGCTGAGGTCGCGGCTGTACAGGGAGTTCAGGAGGCTCTTGACGTCCATCCCGAACCCGTCGGGGGACGCGCCGTCCTTGCTGTCCACCCCGTCCGCCACGAGGATGAGCCGGGCGCCGAGCGCGGGCAGGGTCTCCCTGATGAAGGTCTGGCACTCGACGTAGTCGCGCCCGAGGCGGCTGGCGTCCTTGGCCGCCACGCCGTCGATCCTGCCGGCACGGAGGTCGCCGACCATGCGCTGGAACGCCTCCCGGTCCTGGTTGGTGCCCGTCGCCCCGTCGTCGACGTAGTACCCGGCCACCACGGCGTCCGGCAGCCTCCCGATGTGGTCGGCGACGATGCGTTTCTGGTTCTCGATGCTGCTTCCGTCGTCGCCGTAGCTCTTGCTGGTGCGTGCGTAGACGCCCATCCGGCACACCTTCGCCCTCGCCGCGGGCGCGGTCGCCGGGGCGTCAGTCCTCCTGCTCTTGCGCGCCATCCTCGGACCTCCTCTCCGCCCGTCTCTCGGTCCTCGACATCCCGCGCAAGTGGAACGCGTACGCCCTCCCGCCCGAGGCCTCCGTGTCCCAGCCCTCCGCCACGTCGACGACGCGGAAGCCCGCCGGCGCGAGGAAGCGCCCGACCAGGAAGAAGGCGGCCCGCTCCGAGGGGCCCAGCCGGTTGCCCCCGCACACGACGAGGCAGTCGAACCTCCGGTTGACGGCGTCCTCGACGAGGCGCCGGTAGTCGCCCGCCTCGCCGTTCGCGTAGCGGTTGCGATAGGTCGCCGCGCGCCTGAGCGTCGGGTCGGCGTCTATCGCCTCCCGGCACCTCCTGGACTGCTCCGCGAGCGGGACGTCGGGGCGCGTCAGCGGCGCCCAGTTCGACGCGCTCGCGTAGATGGCCGCTCTGAGCGCCCTGCCCTCCGCCCTCATCGGGATTCCCCCTCCGCGAACGCGACGCCCGCGCGCTCCATCACGTCCTGGACGCGGAAGCGGACCTCGACCGACTTGTCCTCGTGGATGTCGACGCGCTCGACGAGCTCGACAACCTTGCGCCTGGTGAGCTCGCCGATGCTCCCGCTCGCCGCGAACCGCTCCAGGGCGGCCTCTGCCTCCGTCACGAGGTCCGCGACCCGCTCCCGCTCCGCCTCGAGCTCGAGCACCGCCGAGCGCGCCTCCTCGATCCTCGAGGCGTAGGCGGAGGCGAACAGGCCGTACTCCTCCTTGGTGATGACCCCGGCCTCGAGGTCGTCGACGAGGCCGTGGCGGAAGTGAAGCGCCCGCTCCTGCCTCCTGCGCGCGTCGTCTATGCGGCGGTCGACGTCGGCCGTGCGCTCGCGCACGAGCTCGTCCCTGTGGGACGCCACGAATCGCGAGGTGTCGACACTCACGTCGACCAGGGCCTGGGCGGCCTCCGCGACGATCGCGCGGAGGCGCGCCTCGTTGAACAGGTGAGAGCTGCAGCGGCGCGCGTCTCGCTTGTTGGTCGAGCAGGTGAGGTAGCGGTTGCCGTTGCGGCCCGTCCGGATGAGCATCTGCTGCCCGCATTCGGCGCAGTACGCGATGCCGCTGAACAGGGCGACGACACGCGACCCGGGGGCGGTCCGCGTGTCCCTCGCCATGAGATCCTGGACCAGCTCGAACTCGTGGAGGCTCACGATCGCCTCGTGCGCCCCCTCCTTGCGGAACCACTCCTCGGGGGCGTGCGGGAGTGTCTTCCTGCTGCGGAAGCTGGGGGTGTAGGTCCTCCCCTGGACCATCGTGCCCGCGTACACCTCGTTGGAGAGTATCCGCGCCACGGTGACCGGGCGCCACCGAGGGCCGTCGGCGCCGGCGAAGGGCATCGCGAGGCTCACCCCGCGCTCCCGCTTGTACGCGCCCGGACACGGCTCGCCCAGGCGGTTGAGCTCGTCGGCGATTGCCTGGGGCGACATCCCGTCGAGCTTCATGGCGAATATCCTCCTGACGTTGGAGGCCGCCGGCCCGTCTACGACCAGGCGCCCGCGCCTCTCGGGGTCGTCGGCGTAACCGTACGGCGCGAAGGCACACGCCCTCTCGCCGCGCTGCATCTTCGCGTGGAGGCCCGCGCGGGTCTTGACGGAGGTGTCGCGGCTGACGTTCTCGTTGAGCATCCCGCGGAAGGCGAGCATGATGCTCGAGGTGTAGGGGTCGCTCGAGGCGGAGTCGTAGCCCTCCGAGATCATGATGACGCGCACGCCCCTGCCGCCGTTCATCCTTGGGAACTCCTTCTCCAGGAGCAGCCCGCTCTCGATGGAGTTGCGCCCGAACCGGCTCGAGTCCTTGACGACGAAGCCCTCGATGACGCCGGACTCGAGGTCCGACATGAGCGCCCTCCACCCCTCGCGGTCGTAGGTGGTGCCCGAGACCCCGTCGTCGGCGTACTCGCGGACTATCCTCAGGTCCTCGGGGCTCCTCTCGCAGTACTGCCGGATTATCTGCTGCTGGTTGACGATGCTCCCGGACACGCCGTCCGAGTCGTCACCGCGCGACAGGCGCGCGTAGCTGCCCAGGCGGACAGCCCTTCCCTTGGTTCTTGGCATGAAAAAATCGGCCCTCCTCTGACGGCGCGCGACCAGGCGCGCCCGGAGAGCCGACCAAAAACCGTCGTCCAGTTTTTTCCTCGACGAGATTCTAGCACAGCCCGGGCGCGCAGTGGCCCGGCGCCTCACTCGGTCCCCAGCCCCAGGACTCGGGCGACCGCGTCCTCTATGGGGATCTGCCCCGCGAAGCTGATGCGGACCCTCACGCCGTGGCTCTCGAACTCGTAGGGGCTCCCCACCTGCTCGACGAAGCTGGCGGCGCGCTCCTCCGCGGACAGGCCGGCGGGGATGACGACGTCCGCCAGGTCCCTCGTCCCGCTCGTCTCGCCCATGCCCACGCACCTCCTCTCCCATTCCGGGGCCCTCCTCGGCCCCGGCCCTCGCCCCGGGGGTCGCGGCGGCGGCCGCGTTTTCGAAAGCTGCGGGCACTCGCCGCCCGGCGGCGGCCTCGAAAAGGGGCGCCGCGCGACGACCCCTGGGACGCGCGGGAGCGCGGCGGAGCGGGAGAAGGAGGCCCCATGCCAGAGAGGGAGAGCGGGGCGGCGCCGAGGGTGCCGCCCGAGAGCTTCTACTGCATCTTCGAGTTCATGAGCAGCCGGGACGGCCTCGCCCTGAAGGGGGTCGAGCTGGCGGTCTACGCACTCGTGTACTCCTACAGCCAGGGGAAGGGCGGCTGCTACTACGGCAGCAACGCGATGACGGCCCACCGCGCCGGCTGCTCGGAGCGGCACGCGATCGACGTCGTGCACGCGCTCGAGAGGAGGGGACTCATCGACTGCGTCGGCGAGCGCAGGTGGCGCGGGAGGACGACGAACATGTACGTCGCCGTGCCGGGGCCGGTCGCGGAGGCGATAGCCCGCTGCGGGGGCGCGGCGACCCCTGAAGCCGCCTCACCCCGCGCAGGGGGCTCCCCTGAAGCCGCCTCACCCTCACCCCTGAAGAGATCTCAGGGGTGCCCTGAGCGCGCCTCACCCAATAGAAAAGGGTTAGATACGCATACCAAAGGCGGGGACGCCCCGACCGGACGCGGCGAGGGGATCGAGGGGGCATTCCACGAGGTCCTCCGCTGTTACCCGTACACGCGCGACCGCGCCGAGGCGCTCGCCCTCTACAGGCCCCTCTACGAGGAGGGCGTGAGGGCCCCGGACATCGCGCGGTCGCTCAGGGACTGGGAGGGCCTGCACCCCGCCAGGGAGGGGAAGGGGCGCTTCTACCCCGAGCTCGCGAGCTTCCTCGACCCGAACAACCCGGAGGGCTACCGGGCCCTCGCCGCCAGGGCGAGGGCCGCCGCGGCGCGGGAGCGCGCAAAGCGGGTGAAGGAGCTCACGCGCGACGCCCGCCCCGAGGACGTGTACGCCCGATACGCGCTCGACGGGCTCGACGCGAGGGCGTCCGAGCTCTACCAGGACCACCTCCGCTCGGAGGACCGCCGGGGCGAGCTCTGGGACCGCTGGTTCGCGTACATGTTCCTCAAGCGGGACGTCGACGCCCGGGAGCACTGGCTCGAGGTCCAGGACGCCGGCAAAAGGTAGCCCCCACGGGGACAGCTGGCAGGAGACGGAAGGGAGAGACCGGGCATGGCTGACGACTTCGGCGACGACGCCGGCGACAAGCTGCTGGAATGGAGCATACGGATCATGATCGAGCGGGGGCGCCTGCACGCGCGGGAGAGCTCGGCTGGACTCGCCCGCGCGCTGCGGGACGCCCAGGAGAGGGTCGCGCCCGGCGGCGGCGCCCCGCAGGGCGAGGAGCGGAACGGGTGGGCTAAGCTCGACGTCCGCGACCTCGCGAGCGTCGAGGGATGGGAGGACGTGCGCGCAGCCATCGACGCCGAGCTCGACGCGCGCGGCATCGCGCACGAGTGGTTCGAGGACGGACGCACCGGGGAGCGGCGGCTCCTGTTCCGCACGGACGACGCGCGGGGGCTCGCGGACTCCCTCGGCAGCCTCGCCGATAAGGTGGAGGCGGCCCACGAGCAGGCGGCCAGGGCCGTCGGTCGCGCCCGCGAGACGGAGGAGGCGGAGCGGGACGGAGGCGACCCACGGACGGACCGGAGGCTGAGGGACCGCGTGCGGACGGTCAGGCGCTACGCCGAGGCTCCCGAGAGGGCGGTCCGCGCCGGGCGGGAGCCGGAGCGCGCGGAGAGCCTCGAGAGGGGGCGGTCGTGATGAGGGCCACCCCACCGGCGGCGCTCGCCGCGGTGGCCGCCGCCTCCGCCCTCGCCTTCGCGGCGGGAGACTCCTACGCCGCCTGCCTCGCCTCGCTCGAGGGCGCCTGGGCGGAAAACCTCGCCCCTGCCCTCGCGGCGCTGCCCGCCTACGTCGCCGCGCACGGCCCCGTCTCGCCGGGCCGGGGGCCGCTCCTCGCCGGGACGGTCTGCGCGGTCGCCGTGTGGCTCGCCTGGAGCCGGGCGGTGCTCGCCGGCGGCAACTTCCGCCAGGGCGAGGAGCACGGAAGCGCCCGGTGGCTCCCGCCGGTCGAAGCGGCGAGGAGGTTCTCGGACACGAGGGACCCGGACAACAACATCATCCTCACGCGCCGCGTCGGGCTCGCCGTCGACCAGTCGCGCCTCAAGAGGGAGTGGAGGCGCGCCAAGAACATCCTCGTCATAGGGGGCACCGGCAGCGGCAAGACGTTCTCGTACGTGATGCCCAACGCGCTGCAGGCAAACCAGGACTTCCTCATCACCGACACCAAGGGGACGCTCTCCAGGGACCTCGGGGGCATGTTCGCCGCCCACGGCTACGAGGTCGTGGTGTTCTCGACCAAGGACCCATCGCGGTCCGCCCGCTACAACACGCTCGCCTACCTCAGGACCCCCGTGGACGTCATCGAGTGGGTGCAGGCGTTCATCTCCGTGACCAACGGCGAGGACGCGAAGGCGGAGGAGGCGTTCTGGACCAACACGACGGTGCTCCTGCTCCTCTCGTAGGTGAGCTACCTCGTGTTCCACTGCCCCGAGGAGGACCGCAACCTCAACGGGCTCGTCACGCTGCTCAGCCTCGCGCAGGCGAGCGAGGAGGACGAGTCGTTCGTGAGCCCCTACGAGCTGCTCATGCGCGAGATCGCCGACGGGACCATGCTCGTTGAGAGGGAGGCCCCCGCCGCGCCCGCGCGCAGGGGGCGCCGCGACTTCAAGGGGCGGGCGGCGCGCTCGTTCGAGTGGGTGAGCGTGGCCGAGCCCAAGGCGCCCGAGGACGACATCGCTCTGCTCAGCTGGACCCTCCTCAAGGCCGCAGCCGGCAAGACCCTGAAGTCGGTCATCATCTCCGCGAACTCCCGCCTCCAGTCGATGATGGTCCCCGAGATGCGCGAGCTCACCATGCGCGACGAGGTCGGCCTCGACCGCTTCGGGGAGGCCGGGCGCAAGCGCGTCCTGTTCGCCGAGACCGACGACACGACCGACGCGTTCAGCTTCCTCATGTCGATGATGGTCTGGCAGACGATCCACGTCTGCACGGCTAAGGCGGACCGCGAGCACGGCGGCGAGCTCCCCCGCCCGCTGCACCTGATGTGCGACGAGTTCTACAACCTGGGGCGCCTCAGCCAGATGGACCACGTCATCACCACCGTCCGCTCGCGCAACATCTCGATGTCGATCATGCTCCAGTCCGTCGCCCAGCTCGAGGCGCGCTACGGGGAGCAGGAGGCGCAGATCATCGTCGACAACTGCGACGTCGTCCTCTACCTCGGCGGCAAGTCGACCCAGACCAACAGGATGGTGAGCGAGATGGTCGGCAAGGAGACCGTCGACTCGGAGACCTGGAACGTCACGCGGGGCGCATCGGGCTCGACCACGAGGAACCGCGGGAGGCTCGAGCGTGACCTCATCCAGGCGAGCGAAGCGGGGCGGCTGCCCCGCGGGAAGGCCATCGTCCTGTTCAGCGGGTCCGACCCCGTCATCGACGACAAGTACGCGGCAGACAGGCACCCGCGCTGGGGCGAGGTCGCGCACGGCGGCGACTCGAAATGACCGCGCGCCGGCGACCCCTTGTCAGGAGGGGACCCGCCGCCACCGGGGCGGCGGGCCCCGCGTAGGGCAAGGGGGTTAGCCAATGCTCGCAAACATCATCAGCCTCGTCAGCGGCTGCGTGACCTTCCTCGGCGGCTTCGTCGTCGTGTGGGGCGCGGTAAGCCTCGGCATCGCCATCCGCTCGGAGACCGGCGGCGGGGGCGCGCAGCTGGCGAGCGCCATCGCGACCATCGCCGGCGGCGCGATCATCATCGCCGCCGCGGTCTACTTCGGCCAGCTCGACACGAGCTGGATGCCGAGCTGAGGGGGCCGGCATGCAGCACACCTACGTCCACAAGGACATCGGGGAGTACGAGGAGAAGGTCGTCGGGAAGCTCTCGGCGCGCATGGTCGCCTGCATCGCCGCGGGCGTCGCCGCGTCCCTCGCCTCGGCGGCGGCCTGCCACCTCTGCCTGGGGATCCCCGTGGCGGACGCGAGCCTGCCCGTCATGGCCTCGTCGATGCCGTTCTGGCTGCTCGGGTTCTGGAGGCCCAGGGGGATGCGCCCCGAGCGCTTCGTCCCGCTCGCGCTCCGGCACCTGACCGCGGACGGGACCCTCGTCTACCGGTCCCCCTCGCAGGAGGCCCCCGGCCCTGCTGCCGCGGCCGTGAGGCCGTCGGTGACCCGGAGGAAGTTCAGGAAACTCATGAGAAAGGTCGGTGAGGACTATGCGCCCACCCTTCAGGCGGGAGAAGCCCAAGCACTACAGGCCCGCTGAGGAGAAGAAGCGGGAGCGGAGGAGGGCGCCGGAGAGGGGGAGGCGCAGGGCGAGGACCGCGGACGCCGTGTCCTACCTCGCGCTCTTCCGCGACGGAGTCGCGATGAACGACCTCGGCAGGTACAGCAGAACCTACCGCTTCGGCGACATCAGCTACCAGTCGGCGAGCGACGAGGCCCAGGCGGCGGTGTGCAAGCGCATGCGCATGCTCTACAACGGCCTCACGCCCGAGGTCTCCATGCAGACGACCCTCGTCACGCGCCCCATCCACGAGTCCGAGATCGGCAACCGCACCTTCTTCGAGGTCCGCGACGACCCGACCGGGCCACTGGCCGAGGAGTACAACGACGTCCTCAACGCGAAGATGCGCGAGGGCGTCTCCAACCTCGTGCGCGAGCGCTACATAACCTTCGCGGTGGACGCCCCGGACGCGGAGCACGCCGTCCCCGCGCTCGCTCGGATGCGCTCGATGGCCTCCGGCGTGCTCACGGGGATCAGGAGCGACCTCTCCCCGCTCGACGGAGCCGAGCGCGCGGGGCTCCTGCGCTCGATGCTCAGGCCCGCCGAGCCCCCGCTCCCCGTCGACTGGTCGGAGGTGGCCGCGCACCGGGGCACCACGACGAAGGACCTCGTGGCACCGAACCTCATCGACTTCAAGCCGCAGGGGGCCGCCTCGGCCTTCACCATGGACGGCACGTGGTTCCAGGTGCTCGCGTTCCGCCGGTTCGAGAGCAACCTGTCGGACCGGTGTCTGGCCGACATGGTCGACCTGCCGATCCCCCTCGTCATCTCGACCCACGTGCGCGCGCTCGAGCAGAACAAGGCCATCGGCTTCGTCAAACAGCGCCTCAACTGGATCGACAAGGAGGTCGTGGAGGACCAGATGAGCGCCGTCAAGAGGGGTTACGACTACACCCTGCTACCCGCCGAGCTGCGCTACACGCGCGAGGAGGCGCAGGACATGTTCGAGCGCCTCAAGGACGACAGTCAGCGCCTGTTCCGCTACTGCGGCGTGGCGATGACCTACGCGCCGTCCCGCGAGGAGCTCGAGGACCGGGTAGGGCGCCTCGTCTCGACCGCCCAGGCCAACGGGATCGAGCTCGCGCCCCTGCACTACCGGCAGCGCGAGGGCCTGAACTCCGCCCTGCCGCTGGGGACGAGCGAGGTCGACGTGGAGCGCTACATGCTCACCGACGAGATAGCGATCCAGAGCCCGTTCGCCACCCTCGAGCTCAACGAGGAGGGCGGTGGCTACTACGGCCAGAACCGCCACTCGCTCAACCTCGTCATCGCCAACCGCAAGAGGCTCGCGAGCCCCATGGGGTTCGTCGGCGGCAAGCCCGGCAGCGGCAAGAGCTTCCAGACCAAGCGCGAGATCACGAACACCAGGCTCGCGTACCCGGGAGACGAGATCATCATCCTCGACCCCGCCCAGGAGTTCGGCCCCATCACCGAGGCCTGCGGGGGGCGGCACGTCCGTCTCTCCCCCGACTCGGGCAACCACCTCAACCCGATGGGGATGGCGGACGTCTCCCACCAGGCGGAGCAGCTCCAGGCGGCGTCGAAGACCGAGGCGCTCATCGCGCTGTGCGGTGCCTCCATGGCCGACGGCGACGAGCGCCAGACGGACGCCGAGCGCTCCATCGTGAGCCGCTGCTTCGGCGCCGCCCTCGCCCGCGCCCGCGCGGAGGGGCGCGAGCTGCTCATCGGCGACGTCCACGACGAGCTCGTGCGCCAGCCGGAGCCCGAGGCCCGCTTCGTGGCGCTGCGGCTGGAGCGCTACGTCGAGGGCGCCCTCTCGATCTTCAACCACCCCAGCAACGTCGAGTTCGACGCCCCCATGACGTGCTTCAGCTTCCGCGACCTGCCCGACAGCATGCTCGCGTTCGCCATGGTCGCCGCCCTCGAGTTCATCCGCAACCGCATGTATCGCAACTTCGAGCGTGGCGTGACGACCTGGCTCTACGTGGACGAGGTCCAGGGCCTCTTCGGCCACCCCGCCACCATCGGGTACCTCTCGCGGCTGTGGGCGGAGGGGCGCAAGTTCGGGCTCATCGCGACGGGGATCACGCAGAACGCCACCTACCTGCTCGACAACCCGCAGGGGCGCACCCTGATCCTCAACAGCGACTTCCTCATGCTGTTCAAGCAGTCGCTCACCGACGGGGAGAAGTGGCGGGAGCTGCTCAACCTGTCCGAGCAGGAGCTCGGCTACATCGACGACAGCGTCAAGCCGGGCGAGGGACTGCTCATCGCAGGCGCCGCGCGGGTGCCCATCGTCGACGACTGGCCGCACGGCAGGCTCTACGACCTCTGGAACACGAAGGCGGACGAGATCGCCGCCATCAAGCGCGCAGGTGCCGAAGATGGACGGCCGTAGCGCAGGGCGCCGCAAGGCGGGCTTCAGCTCCACCGAGGAGTTCGACGCTGGGCGGGACACGTTCGAGACCGCAGGGGGCGGGACGTTCGGCATGAGGCGGGGCGCGAGGGCGGCGGCCTCCCCCCAGCCGCGCCGCGCCCTCCCACGCCTCGCGGGGCCGGCCGCGGACGCCGCCGTGGAGGAGCTGGACGACTCGGACGAGCTCGAGGGCGTCTCCGGGCCCTACCGCGCCGTCCGCGCGGCGGCGGGCGCCCGCTCGCGCCGGGCGACCCCGAGGAAGGGGGACGCGAGCCGCCCGGAGCGCGAGGAAGCGCCACGGGAGCACGGTCGACGGTCGGCGGCGACGCCCGGGGCGCGGAGGGGTGGTTCAGCGCGCGCCCGGGAGGAGGCCCCCGGAGCCCCCGCCCATACGCCCGGGAAGGGCCCGGCGGGGACGACGACCACCCGACGCCGCTCGGGGAGCCGGGGCGCGGCCGCCCCGCACCCGCGCGCGACCGCCCGGGGACGGGGGAAGAAGGCCGGCAGCCCGGCGCGAAGGGGGCGCGGGAAGGGAGGCCTGCCGGTCATGCGCTCGGCCCAGCGGCGCCGCAACTGGGCGACCTCACGGTCCGCCGCCACCCGGCTCGGGAGGTCGGTAGCATCCTCGGCGGCGAGGGGAAAGGCGGCCGGCACCGTGGCGGCGGCCCTCTCCTCCATCGCCGCGCCCCTCGCGGGCGTGCTCGCCGGAGCCCTCGCCGCGGTGCTCGCCGTGGTCATGCTCTCGAGCCTCGTCGGAGCGCTCTTCGGCTTCTGGACGAACGAGGCCTCCAAGGCCTCCCTCGAAGGCCTGCCGCCCTACATCACCTACGAGATGGTGGAGGCTGCCCTCGAGTGCCAGGAGGAGTACGGGCACCCGGCAGGGTGCACCATCGCCCAGATCATCTGCGAGTCGGGCGTCGGGGACCACCTCTCAGGGCTCGCCGAGCGGGACAACAACCTGTTCGGCATCAAGTGGTCGCCGAGCTTCGCGGGGTGCCCCGAGGTGACGGGGAAGTCGAGCTGGCAGACCGGCGAGGAGTACGGCGGGCAGCACGTGACCGTGACCGCCGACTTCACGAGCTTCGCGTCGCCGCGCGACTGCGTCGTCTTCCGCAGCAGGGTCCTGCTCCAGAGCCCGCGCTACCGGGATAACGCTCTCATCAGGGAGGCGATCGAGGAGAAGGACTCGGACCTCATGGCCGAGGGCCTCAAGGACGCCGGGTACGCCACCAGCTCCGACTATGTCGAAACGCTCAAGGACATCATGGCGACCTACGGCCTCTACCGCTTCGACAGCATGAGCCTCGAGGACTGGGAGAGCGGCGGCGGGGCGGGCGACGCAATCGTGCAGGCGGCGTACAGCCAGCTCGGCGTCCCCTACGTGTGGGGAGGCTCGACCCCCGGGGTCGGGCTCGACTGCAGCGGCCTCACGCAGTACTGCTACCGCCAGGCGGGCATCCAGATCAGCCACTACACCGAGGACCAGCGAAGGGAGCTCACCGCCCTCCCCCTCTCACAGGCGCGCCCCGGGGACATCCTCTACCGCCCCGGGCACGTCGCCATCTACATAGGCGGCGACCGCTACATCCACGAGCCCAAGCCGGGGGACGTCTGCAAGATGTCGACCGGGATCAGCTCGTTCACCTGCGCGCTCAGGCACACCGGATAGAAGGGAGACAAAAGATGAGGAAGAACGGAAAGAGGGGCAAGGTCATCGCCGTCGCCGCGGCAGGGGCGCTCGTCGTCCTGCTCGCCTCGACCATCGCGCGCTGCGCCGCGGCGGGCCCCGCGGGGGCGGGCCAGGGCGCGGGAGGGTCGGCACCCGAGCAGGCGCAGCAGCAGGCGGGCCCCGCCGAGGCCGCGGCGTCGACGCTCGAGGCGGCGGCGGGCACGTCGTGGGTCGCGGAGGACGGCAGCGGCGCCACCCTCCAGGTCACCGACCGGTCGCTGGTCGAGAGCGCGACGGACGGCACGGTGAGCGCACTCGCCTACTCCGCGGCCGATGAGGCCGAGGCCGACGGGCAGGCCATCGTCACGCTGACCCTCGAGGACGGCTCGGCGGCGACCCTCATCGTGACGCTCGAAGACGGGGAGCCCGCGGCCGTGGCGTCCGACGCCTTCTCGGCCGCGCCGAGCTACGTGGCGAGCGAGGGCGGGGGCGGCCCCTTCGAGGTCACCGGGCTCGACGAGCGCTACCTCGAGCTCGTGGGCGGCGACGAGGACGCGCTCAGGGCCGCGATCGGAGCCTACGCCGCCCGGCGCAGCCCGCAGGCGTCCAGCGCCTCCTTCGACGGCGAGGTCTTCCTCGACCTCGCGAGCGGCATGGTCTCGGCGACCTTCCACCTCGACGACAACGCCTCGACAATCGTCACCGTCCAGTGGGCCGGCGGCGCGTTCACGGTTCTCTAGGAGGCCCGCCATGACGAAACGGAACCCGGCGCCGGGGACGGCGCCCGCACGCCGGCGCCCTGCCAGGCTCCCCCTCGCGGCGGCAGCGGCCTCGTTCGCGGTGGTCCTCGCGACGCTGCTCTTCCCGCAGCCCGCCTACGCCGGCATCGCCGAGGACATCAACGCCTGGCTCTGCGAGCAGCTCCGCGGCATCTGCAACTGGATCTTCTCGGGGCAGGTGCAGGTGCTCGCCTCCATCGGCTACGACGGCATCCTCTCCGAGGGGTTCGACCAGATGCTGGGAAACGCCGGCGGGATCAGCATGTACGACATCGCCTACGGCGCGTGGGAGAACGCCATCCTGCCCATAGGCTGCGGGATCCTTTCGTTCGTGTTCACCGTGCAGCTCATCAAGATAAGCCAGCGCATGGAGGGCAGCCAGTCGATGCCGGCGGTCAGGGAGGTCGTCTTCCTGCTCGTGTTCTTCGCCGTGTTCCTCTTCCTCGTCCAGCACAGCTTCGAGCTGTGCCGGGCGGTGTACGAGGTGACACGCCTGGCCATCGAGAGGATCGTCGCGCTGTTCGGACAGGGCTCGCAGCTCGACCTCGGCGCCGTGAGCCTCGTCACCCAGGAGGACGACGTGCCGTCGCTGGTCGCCATGATGCTGGTCGCAGTGGTGAGCTGGCTCGTGGTGATCGTCGCCTACGTGGTCGCGCTCGTCGTCAGCTGGGCGCGCTGCGTGCAGATCTACGTCTACGCCTGCTTCGCTCCCATACCCCTGAGCCTGCTCGCCCTCGAGGAGACGCGGCAGCTCGGGATCGGCTTCCTCAGGAACTTCGCCGGGGTCTGCATCGCGGGCATCGTGATCCTCGTCGTGCTGGTGAGCTTCCCCATCGTGCTCTCCGGCCTCAACGCCGTCTCGGCCGGCACCGGGACGCCCGTCGACTCGGTGGTCGGGGGGCTTTCCTACGCGCTGCAGTACCTGGCGATGTGCATCCTGCTCATCCTGAGCCTCGTCAAGAGCGGCGCCTGGGCCCGCGACGTCATGGGCGGCTGAGCGAGCCGCTCGGACCGACACGTCGAAACCGGAGGGCCCGTCCCCACCTCACAGGTGGAGGCGGGCCCGTCCCATGCGCACGCGGCGCGAAAGGGAGGCGAGAGGAAGGCGGCGCGCGAGGCCCGCGAGGCAGAGCATCGAGAAAGGAGAAGCGAATGGACTCAGAAGGAGGAGGGAAGGTCTACCTGACCTTCCACAAGAGCTTTGTGAGGGAGGGCGTCCCCTACGTCGACCGGGACACCGGGGAGGAGAGGACGTTCAACTCAGTGACCCTGCCGTCGGACACGGTCCTGGACGGCATTGCGGTCGGGGGCTTCAGGTTCAGCCCCCTGTTCGTCGACCGGAGCCGGTTCGACGAGGACCAGCGCGTCGTGCCGCTGCTCGCCGACCGCGAGGTGCGGCTCACCCGGGTCGCCCGCGACGCGGAGGGCAACGTGGTCCTCGGGGACGACGGGGAGCCCGAGGTCGAGGAGCTCCGCGCGAAGCCGCAGCAGATCAAGGACGCGCTCTCCGAGGCCAGGCGCGCCTGGGCGCGGCAGCACGCGCAGGAGCGCAGCCTGCGCGAGCGGGCAGGAGCCGCGCGCGACGGGGCCGGGCCGCTCGGGCGCGGCGTCGCGCGGCAGGCGTCCCGCGAAATACCCAGCTAGGACGGAACGGAGGATAAGATGGACGAGAAGACACGGGCGCGCGCGCCCGAGAAGATCCTGAGATGCGCCCTCGCGCTGCTCCTGGCAGCGGCGACGCTGCTGTCGAGCGCCTCGCCCGCACTGGCGGCCGAGCCGGCGTACGAGTCCGGCAGAGGCGTCACCCTCGCCGAGAAGCTCGGCTTCGACCCCGAGGCGTTCGTCGCCAACCTCGAGGCCCACCAGGACAGGTACCTGGGTACGCCCTACACCATGGACGACCGCGAGGCGGGCCCCGGCCTCGGCATGGACTGCTCGACGTTCGTGAGCTACGCGCTCATCAACGAGGCGGGCGTCGCTGACTCGGCGCTGCGCTACGACATGCAGCCGCGCCACTCCGACGACAACTGCCTGCCCAACACCGAGACGCTCTTCACCTGGGCGTTCGCGAACTGCGACGTGCAGGTATTCGGCAGCAAGGAGGACCTGCTCGCGAGCAAGCCCGCCAAGGGCGACATCCTGTTCGTGTGGGCAAAGTCCGCCGGCGAGGTGCCCCTCGGGGGCGGGGCCAGCCACGTGGGCATCTACTGGGGCGAGGGCAACGGCGAGGACCTGATGTTCCACGCCACCCCGCCGGTCTGCAAGATCGGCCCCATCGAGGGCAAGGTGGTGGGCGACCTCTACTACGCGAAGGCCACCGTGTCCCACGGCTTCGACCTGACCGTGGACAAGAGCGCCGGCGACGCCATCGCGCTGGCCACCGAGGGCAACGGGAAGTACGCCGCGAGCCTCGAGGGCGCGGAGTACGGCGTGTACCGCGACGAGGCGTGCACCGACAAGGCGGCCAGCATCACTGTGTCCGCCAATGGGTCCGGCTACTCCGGCACCGCCGAGGGGCTCGACCCTGGCACGTACTGGGTGAAGGAGACGAGGGCACCGGCGGGCTACGCGCTCGACCCGAGCGTCCAGCGCGTCGTGCTCGACGATGACGCGACCGTGTCCTCCGTGGAGGAGAAGCAGTACTTCCCCATCGACGTCTCCGTCGTCAAGCTCGCGCGCGACGGAGAGACGACCCCCGAGGGCGACGCCTCGTTCGGGGGCGCGAAGTTCCGCATCGACTACCCCAACGGCAAGTCCGGCGTCTACCAGGCCGGCCCCGACGGCAGGGTCTCCATGAGGGTGGACGACGGCGCCTTCGTGGAGGGAGACCCGCTGGACGTCGTGGACGGCATGTACGTGCTGCAGCTCGGCACGTACCGCGTCACCGAGGTCGAGGCGCCCCAGGGGTGCGTGATTCCCGAGGACGCCACGCAGACCATCGAGGTGACCGCATCGGGCCAGGACTCCCCCACGAGCACGCAGGCGACGTTCTCCAACGCCCTCGACGGCTCGCTCGGCTACGTGCAGACCCCGGCGCTGGGCGGAGTGGCGGTCGCGAAGGGCGACGCCCTGCTCTTCGACGAGGGCGACACCGGCGGCGACGGCGCCTACTACAACTACGCCCAGGGCGACGCCACGCTGGCGGGCGCCGAGTTCACCGTCTACAACGCGAGCACCGGGCGCATCTGCGCCGACCTGGACGGGGACGGCTCGATCGGGGACGGCGAGACGTTCGCCCCGGGCGACCCCGTCGTCACCATCGCCACCGAGTACGACGCCAACCTCGACGCCTACGTGGCGCGGACCGCCGACCGGCTGCTCCCGTACGGCACCTACCTGCTGCGCGAGACGAAGGCCCCCGAGGGCTACACGCCCGAAGGCGCGGTCGAGAAGGAGTTCCAGGTGCGCGAGGACGGCGAGGTCAGCGAGTTCCTCCTCGACGGGGGCGAGCTCAACGAGGTCGCCGCGGGCGGCGTGCAGGTCGTGAAGGCCGACATCGAGCTCGGGGCCTCCGAGGCGCTGGGCGGCAACGCCCACGATGCGCTGGGGACCGGCTCCACGCTCTCCGGAATCGAGTTCACCATCGCCAACGCGAGCGAGCACGGCGTCATGGTGGGAGGCGAGTGGTTCCACGTCGGCGACGACGTCATGACCATCTCCACGCACTGGAACGATGACGCCCAGGCCTACACGGCCGAGACCGCGCCCGACGCGCTGCCCTACGGCACCTACACCGTCCGAGAGACCGCGACCAACGGCTCCTATCTGCTCACCGACGGCGAGCCCCGCACCTTCGAGGTGCGGACCGACGGCGAGGTCGTGAGCGTCTCGAGGGACGGCGCGGCGCTCGAGTTCCGCGACCAGGTCGTGCGCAACGACATCGAGCTGTCCAAGATGGCCGAGGACACCAACGCCGCCCTCCAGGTCGCGTTCAAGATGACCAACGTCTCCACCGGGGAGGCGCACGTGATCGTCACCGACCGCAACGGCGACTTCTCGAGCGCCAGCAGCTGGAACGCGCACAGCGCGAACACCAACGGCAACGACGTGCTGCTCGAGGCCGAGTCCATCACGGCGGACATGATGGACCCGTCGGCCGGCGTCTGGTTCTCCCTCGGCGAGGACGGGTCTGAGGCGGAGGTTGACGACGCACTCGCCGCCCTCCCCTACGGCCAGTACACCCTGGAGGAGCTCCGCAGCGACACCAACGAGGGCTACGAGCTCGTCACCCGCACCTTCTGGGTCGAGCGCGACAGCACCGCGGTCAAGCCCGTGTGGATGTCCCTCGACGACCGGGAAGGGCCGAAGATCGGGACGCAGGCAACCGACGCCGCCGACGGCGACCAGATCGCCCAGGCGGGCGGGCAGGTGACGATCGTGGACACCGTCTACTACGAGAACCTCGAGTTCGGCGGCACCTACGCCCTCACCGGCACGCTCATGGTCAAGTCCACCGGCGAGCCGCTGCTCGACGCCGAGGGCAACCCCGTGACCGCAACCAAGGAGTTCACGGCGAACAACACCAACGGATCTGTCGACATCAAGTTCACCTTCGACGCTAGCCTGCTCGCGGGCGAGGACGTCGTGGCCTTCGAGAGCCTCGTCAGGGACGGCGTCGAGGTGGCCGCCCACGCCGACATCGAAGACGAGGGCCAGACGATTCACTTCGTCGACATCGGCACCACGGCCACGGACGCCGCGGACGGCGACAAGCTCGTGACGGGCCCCGAGGCCGCAATCGCCGACGAGGTCTCCTTCGAGGGCCTGACTCCGGGCGAGACCTACACGCTCGAGGCGACGCTCATGGACGCCGAGACGGGCGAGCCGCTGACGGGCGCCGACGGCAGCTCCGTGGCCGCGACCGCCGAGTTCGCGCCCGAGGCAGCCGAGGGCACCCAGACGGTCGAACTCTCCTTCGACAGCACGGGGTACGGCGGGCACCGCCTGGTGGCGTTCGAGAGACTGCTCGACGCCGAGGGCACCGTCCTCGCGGCGCACGAGGACATCGAGGACGAGGGCCAGTCGGTCACGGCGTGTGAGATCGGCACCGAGCTCGTCGACTCCGCCGACGGCGACCACATGGTCGAGAACGGGACGGTCAGCGTCGTGGACACGGTCGAGTATAAGGGGCTCGTCGCGGGCGAGACCTACACCGCCCACGGCACCATCATGGACAAGGCCACCGGCATGCCGCTTGAGGACGCGGAGGGCAACCCCGTGACCGCCGCCGCCGAGTTCACGGCGGAGAGCTCCGAGGGGACCGTCGAGGTGGCCTTCGAGTTCGACGCCTCCCGGCTCGAGGAGGGTGCCGCCCTCGTGGCGTTCGAGGAGGTGCTCGACGCGAGCGGGAACGTCGCCGCGGTGCACCAGGACCTCGAGGACGAAGGCCAGACGGTCGTCGTGGACAACCCGGAGACCCCCGAGGCGCCGGAGGCGCCCTATGCCAAGACTGGGGCCGACGCGCCCACCGGGGTCGATCCGCTCGTCGCGGGCGCCGTCACGCTGCTGGTGGTCGCATCCGTCGGCGGCGCGACCCTCGCTATCCGCTCCCGCATGAGGGCGGGCCGCAGAAAGAACGAGGAAGCCGAGTAGCACCAAGGCTGAAAAGCCGCACCCCTCCCGACCGACGGCCGGGAGGGGCGTCTCGCCAAGGGAGGAGAGATGAGAAGGATGTCCGTAGTGGCAGTAGGCTGCCTCGCGGCAGCGGCGGCGATCTTCGCGTTCCTCGTCGCGTCGTACACGAGGGAGACCATCCCCTACGAGGTCGCCGAGGTGCCCCTCGTGGAGGCGGAGGCGGGCGTGCCCGCGCCTGAGGAGGAGCCCGCCCTCGTCGACTGGAACGCGCTGCCGGACTCCGTCGTCGCCTGGGTTCGCGTCCCGGGGACCACCGTCGACTACCCCATCGTCCAGGGCGACGCCTCGGACCCGGACTTCTACCTGGCCCACGACATGAACGGCAGCCGCTCGGCGTGGGGAACCCCCTACATCGACGCCGGCTGCGCCGAAGGGGTGCTCAGCCCGCTCGTCGTCGTGTACGGGCATCACATGTCGGACGGCACGATGTTCGGACCGCTGGAGCGGTACGCCGATCGGGAATTCGCCGAGGAGCATCGCACGATCCTCATCTACACGAGGGAGCGGGCCGTCGAGCTTGAGGTCTTTGCCACGGACGTCGTGGACGCGGACAGGGAGGGCGTGCGCACCGAGTTCGGGGGCGCCGCCGACCTGCAGGCCTACCTCGACGAGAGGCTCGGCAGGTGCGAGGTCGTGCTCGAGCGCCCCGGAGGCGTCGAGCGGGCCTGGGCGTTCGCGACGTGCAGCTACCAGACCGCCAACTCCCGGACGGTCGTGCTCGCGAGGGAGGTGGGGTAGATGGCCAGCGCCGCGCTGTTCTGCATCGGCATGCTCATGGGCGCCTGCACCGTCACGGCGTACGCATGCTGCCGCGTCGGCTCCGCGCACGAGGACGACTGACGGAGAGGCGGGCGGAACGAAAGCGAGGGGCGGGGCCGCGCACCGGATTGCGCGGCCCCGCCCCTTCCGGTCCCCGGGCAGCCTAGTACCCGAGCTCCCTGAGGCACTTCCTCACCAGGGGGAGCAGCTTCTTCATCGAGTATGTGGCCGTCGAGTTGGCGCACCCCAGCTCTCGGGCGATGTCCTTGTACTCGCGGTCCTGGAAGAAATGCTGGCGGAAGATGTAGGCGTCTCGCTCGCTCGCGCCCGCGAGCACGCTCTCCACCGCGTCCACCAGGTCGAGGTAGGCGTAGCCGCCCTCCTCGCCCCCGGACGCGGGCCCGCTGCCGTCGGGGGCGGCGAGACGCCGCGCCGCGGAGCCGGCCGCCTCGGCGGCCGCCGCGATGGACTCGAGGTCGGTAACGCCGTCGCGGATGGCGCGGCGGGAGCCCTCGCGCCTGGCATCGATCCTTTCGCGCAAATAGCCTGCCCACCACTCCAGGCGGAAGCGGAAAGACCCCTCCCCGAGCTCGTCGGGCCAGACCACCAACTTGCGCATCACGCCGTCGGCGTCGCGGACCGTCCCCGACGCGGCCCGCCGGAGCACCTCGTGCTTCACGTCCCTCATGGCGCCCCTGACCTCGATGGCGGGCCGGTCGGCAGGCCGGTGGGGCATGCCCTTGCCGACGGGGCCCTCGTCGTTCGCGAACTCCATGACGATGGGGTACTCGTCCACGAGGTCCAGGGGGATCAGCGTGCGCCGCACGCCCTCGAGGCGGACGGCATGCGTCTCGTACACGATGGTCACGCCGTCGGCATGCTCGTATACCTCCCGGACATCCTCCTTGGAGCGCTCCGCCCTCCTCGAGGCGGAGTTGCGCGCTCCCTCGAGAGACTTCTCGTGCGGATAGCGCCCGTCCCTGCGTTCGTTCATCATAGCACCTGAGCTTCCTTCGAGCCCAGGCGGGGCGGTCCCTTTCCGCGAGAAGGCAGGTGCGCGCAGCACGAATTCTCGGGCCCAGCCTGGCGATCGGTGGGCGCAACGGCCGAAGGACGGCCGACAGGACCTCCCTGCTGGAGGCTGCGCGCACCTGCCTGGCTAGAGCTCGAAGCTCTCGAGCGCTTAAGCACTAGCTCCCATTCAATGCTTTATGGACCCATGATGACCTCCGTCTCGCAGGCTTCCGGCGCCTTGCCTCGGCGCCGGAGGAACCGAGCCCCACGGCCCGCGCGCGCTGCTAGAATCGATACAACGGGCAGACAATAACCTTCAAGAGCAGATGAGTTCGCCGCCAGGTCACCCGCCGGGTGCGCTGGCCTCCCCGTCCCCAAAGGATGAGAAAATCATAGTTGCGGCAGCTCATCAGCGCAGTTCAGCGGCGGTGTCAAAGAATGACGGAGCTCGGTTTCAAATCGGTTCAAAAGCGGGAAGGAGCCGTGATATGAGCGAGGGTAAAGAGGGACCGTGCGGCACGGCGCAGCTGCTGGAGGACATTCTCAGGGCATGCTTCGGGACCATCTTGGTCGAGCCTATAAAATGGCGCATAGTGAGCACGGCGACGCCCTACCGCAGCATGCTGCGCAACGCCATCAAATCCGGGAAAGCCGCCTTCAACGAGAGAACCGTCGAGGCGCTCTGCGCGCTGGTAAATGCCGGCTTGCGAATCGGAGAGGACTCGTCCACATACGACCCCGACCTCGTGGCGAAGGGCATCACAAAGCTGTTGAAGAAACGAGGATGGGGCGACTTCGGGGAGCTCGCCCAGCAGTCGGGCGACACTCGGCTGACGCAGGAGAGGAGAAAAGCGCTCGCCGCGATGATCAAAGAGGTTGCCGTCCAGCTCTACGGCAAAACGAGCATCAGTGAGGGGGACGAGGCGAGGATCAAGGAGGCACTTCAAAGGATCGCCCTGGCGGCTCCGCAGAGGATAAGGGAAGAGGAGGCGGCCGGGATCAACCTGCTCGCCACTGAAGCCCTCCCCGCCTCCATGGACCTCCTCATGAGGCAGATACACCTCCCCGACGGCGACGAGTTCCTAAGCGCAGCCGACGAGCAGGGCTCATGGATAGCCCTCAGCGAGATCTATTGCAGCGGGGTGAAGGTGGATTCGATCATCCGGGCGGCCCTCGACCGGGGGATAACATCGCGCTACGGAGCCCAGTCGGAGGCTGCCCTCACCTACTACATGGCGAAGTTCGACCTGAAGCGCGGCAACGTCAAGCAGAGCGACAAGGACCTCTGTCAACTGCGCCGGACCCTCGAGGACAACCGCTCCAAGATAGACGGCGCCTGCGCCGACCGGATGTCCGCCCTGGCGAGCATACGACAGCTCACCAACAACGCTGAGCCCTCAGCGGGCCACGCAGCGCAGTTCGAGTCCGCCGTGGGCGCGCTCCAGGACCTCAACTACGCAGGAGACGGCTACAAGGCATACGAGACCGCGTCTGCGATAGGCGCCGAGGTCACCAACGCCCTGGCGAAGGGCGCGGTCGAAGAAGGCTGCGACACCGCCAGCTTCAACAGACTCGTCAAACAGCACGAGACGATCGTCAGGGAGCATCCCGAGCAACTGGTGCTTATTGCGCCGTTTTTGCTACACCGTTCCACGCTCCACTGCTACAGCGTTCCATGGCAGACTGCCACGTAGCAA
>OKWK01000195.1_pt1 | contig 50997 bp, 15 predicted proteins | sample 1607181 | NCBI WGS metagenome assembly OKWK01 (sample SAMN07501053, study PRJEB24779) | human gut metagenome | isolation source: stool | host: human infant | place: USA: Pittsburgh, PA
TCAACCATTAATATCGGTATAGATGGTGAGGAATCCAATTGGTCTGGGCTAGCTTTCAATTTATCTGATGAAAATAGGCGAAATTTTAATAATATCAATGTGTTCCTTGGTGAAAGAGGGGCTTGGGAGCTATTATATCAAGGTGGCCTTGATGGTACTAACCTTGATAGTAGTACTATGCCTAGCCGTGTACATCGACTTGTTGGCTCTACGAATCGTAATTTTCAAAATATAGTAGAGCAAAATGAGCATAATAAACTCTATATTGATAAGCTCGAAGGACATGTGAATTTTATTTATGATCCTAATGATGAATATGCAGATACCGAGGATCCAGAATATACACCGCCAACCACAACATATAATGGTTTAACGGCTGATTCCTTCTGGGGTGGTGACATTCATATTACAAGTGCGGCCCCTAATTCTGGCGCTCATCTATACACCAGCCGCAAGGGATTGGACTTGTCTACTGAGGATAATGTAAACAAGGTTTTAGACAATCTTGCACACAAGGTGTATTACCATGATTATGTGACTGGTGAAAGAAACCTTGAAGGCACGGTAGCCATTGCTTCTGAAGGTGCTGAATCCGGTCGCTTCAAGGTATTAACATCTGGATATGCTAAAGAAGGCGCTATTACATGGCAAGCGGACCAAAATGGTCAAGGTAAATACGTGTACGGCAATACAACAGTAACCCCAGCACCACAACCGGCTCCGACACCGCAGCCAGCACCAACGCCGACCCCAACACCACAACCAACGCCGGCTCCAACACCGCAGCCAGCACCAACGCCGGCTCCAACACCGCAACCGGCACCAACGCCGGCACCAACACCACAACCGGCACCAACTCCGGCTCCAACACCACAACCAGCACCAATACCGGCTCCAACACCGCAGCCAGCACCGCAACCTGCACCGCAACCTGCACCACAACCGTTACCAGCCCCACAACCTGCTCAAACAACGGCATATGATACTCCTCATATGCGTGGCGCTCGTTCCGCGATTATGAGCAATATCAACGGCTGGCGCACATTAACAAATATTTATCGTCCTCGTGCATTGCAACAAGGCGCAACAACAGGTATTTGGGCCCATATCGGTGGCGGTCAATACAGTTATGATGCACAAGGTATTGATACCGACACAACCTATACACGTATTCAAGGTGGTTACGACGCTAAAACTGGTAGCGGCTGGACCGTAGGCGGTCAAGTGTCTTATCTTCGTGGCCATGATGATTATGTGTTCAATGGCTCTGGCAAAGAAAAAGCCTTTGCAGTTGGCGCCTATGGTTTGAAAGACCTCGGCCGAGATCAATACATTCAACTTGAATCCCAAGTTGGTCGCGTAACGAATACTTTCACAGCTCGTAATGAAATTGGTGAAAGCCTATCTGGCGAAACTAAGGCTAATGCATATACTATCGGCGCTCGCTATGGTAAAACTGTGAAATTACAAAATGGTGTATACATCGAGCCACAAGCGCAATTGAGCTATACCCACTTTGGTGGAGATAGCTTTAATGCAGGCGCGATGCATGTAGACCAAGCTGGCGTAAGCAGCACTGCTGGCGGTCTTGGCCTTGAAATTGGTAAGACCTTTGGTGCCGGTAGCATCTATACTCGTGTAGGTGTTAACCATGCCTTCTCTGGCTCGGTGAAAACTACATATACAAGTGGTTCCACTGTAAAATCTACAGAACAAGACCTTAAAGGTACATGGACTGACTTTGCATTCGGTGGCCGTTATGGTATCAATGCTAACAACAGCCTTTACGCTGATATTAGCACAGGTTTATCTGGTGACTATAAAGAAGGCTGGTCTGTAAACGCTGGCTTTACACATAAGTTCTAAGATATGTTTACCTAAAATAATCTGAAAATATAGTCGATATATAAAATAGCCCCAGAGTACTAATAGCTGTATATATTAGCTGTTAGTACTCTGGGGCTTTTATAAATATGGTCTCTCCAGAATTAGAACAGGCGTGTTCTAATTTTTAGGAGCAGTATCAAAGGGGCCTACCGATACTACAGGCGTTATGGGGTAAGATTATGAAAAAACAAATTACCGCAATGTTAGCAGCAACTGCTGTATTGGGCGCAACAACTGCATTTGCTAACAATCCATTTTCTGATGTGAGCACAGATTCTTGGGCGTATCAAGCGGTGTCTCAATTGGCTGCAGCTGGTGTTGTAAACGGCTATCCAGATGGGACTTTCAAAGGGCAAAAAGAAATTACTCGTTTTGAAATGGCTCAAATGATTGCAAAAGCAATGGCTAATCAAGATCGTGCTAATGCGGAACAACAAGCGATGATTAATCGTTTGGCTGACGAATTCTCTAACGAATTGAATAACTTGGGCGTTCGCGTTGGTCGTTTGGAAAATCGCGTAGGTAATGTGAAAGTAACAGGCGATATGCGTCTTCGTTATTTAGGTGCCCAAGAAAAGAATGGTCACTATGTAACTGATAGAACTAATCTTGATTCCCGTGATTATAGTCAACGTTCTTTATTTGATGCTCGTGCTCGCGTTCAATTCAATGCAAAGGTTAATGATCGTACAGAAGCAGTAGTTCGTATGACTTCTGGTAATATTGAATTTGGTGATGCACATACTCCATCTGGTGTAGGCGCTATTGGCTTGAAACCTGGCACTGTAACTATTGATCGTGCGTATGTAAATCACAAATTTGGTGAAAGAGTATCCGCTAAGGTTGGTCGTTTCCAACAAACATTTGGTAATGGTTTAATCTATGACGATACATTTGATGGTGCTCAATTCAATGCGGGCAATGACAAAGTTCAATTCCAAGCAGCGTATGGTTATGCTGTTGAAGGTGGCTATGCAACCGATGAATATGGCGAACGCACAATTAATAGAGATAAAAACTTCACCATTACGTATGCTGGTTTAAAAGGTGAATTGAATAAACATGTAGCCCTTGGTGCATTCTATGCTCGTTACAACAAGGAAAAATCATCTAACAATGATATCCGTAACATGTATGGCTTCAGCACAGACATGAACTTTGATAAAGTTTGGGTTGGTGGTGAATGGGTGAAAGCTCCTGGTGTATCTCATGGTTATGGCTGGACTGCTGGACTTGGTTACGGCGTGTATAATCAAGCTAAACGTGGTACATGGGATGTGAAAGCCCAATATTTCAACTTTGGTGAAAACTTGGCTGCTCAATCCTCTACATGGCAAATTGGCTATGATGATACTACTAGATACCTTGATAATACATCCACATTTGTAACTAAATTACGTGGCTTCAAAGGCTGGTTAGCAACTGCAAACTATGCATTACAAGACAATGTAGGCTTAACTGCATACTATGGCTTCAATAACAAGACAAACAAATCTACTGGTGATAATGAAAAACTTTCTGATTACTACCGTGTAGACCTTAACTACCAATTTTAATATCTTATAAAGTTAATTGCAAAAAGAGTGGAGAACTGTGTTCTACCACTCTTTTTGCATTGCTTTGTTAATTATCTAAAAAGATAATATGAATAAATATAATACCATCAAATATGATATTATATTTCTACTTATAGTAATATAGTTGAAATGAGAGGTATCTATGAATTTAAAGAGTATAAGTAAATCTATAGTTAGTAATTTTAGTAGAAATATTAAGTGTATCTGGAGTGACTGGCAGAATTTACGTGTTTCTGTCAGTGAAGGAACTTATATATCTAGATATTGGGATAAGTTTTATAAAAAACGTTATAATGTATATTCAAAATTAGATACAGATAGATTATTATACTTATTAAGTCATAAATCAGTTGAGTATAATGCAGGATTATCTTATTCATGGATAGAGATTCTTTTAGCAGGGGTTTTAGGAGCTCTTTTATCTAATATAGATAAGATTGTTAAATTTCTTACTTCAGATAATTTATCATCATATGATGTGGCTATACTAACACCGTTAGTGATTTTTCTAATCAGTTTAGACTTTGCTGTTCCATTATTAGGTTGGCTTTCATTAACATACTTGGGGCTAGGTACTAATAAAGCTTGGTGTTTTTATGTTCTATTTTTTGTGATGATGATTTTCTTAGCAATATATAACTTTTTAATTAATGTGATATGGACGATACCGTTAATTATTATTATATTAAGCGCCCTTAATATATATGGTGTAATTGTTACTGTTTAAGATTGTTTTAAACAGCGAATAGCTTTTGAGTATATAGTTATCAAAGATATACTTTTAGAAAGAGGGGTATCATATAATAAATAATTATAATTAAAAAGACATTATAATTTGTATATTATATTGCAATAATCAACAGTTGTACTTTGCAGAGCTACATATTAATATAGCGATAGATTAAGATTTAGGGATTCTTAATATTGAGGACTTGGTATTTTTTTCACTATTATTACCGCTATATGCTGTGTTAATCGTGGGATTTATTTTTATCATTGGTATGTGCGTAGGCTATCTGTGGTTAGCTTTCATAGAAAAACCTGTTATGAAACGAATTACATCACATATTGAAAGTAGTCAATTCTGAATAGAGTAGAAAGTGCCATTTTAATGCGAATTTCACCGTTTTTTGGTATAATAAACAAGTATTCCAACGATAAAACGGAGGTAATTCTAATGCGTAAATTCTTATATATGTTAGCAGCTCTACTCGTGTTGATCGGTATTAATACATATGATGTAGAAGCTCGTACAGATGTGTATGCTACTACTTATAATGGTAATAGCTGGTACGTAGATCAAGACTCTGTGAAGAAAGTAGGGGATGTACTTAACTTTACGGTGTACACTACATCTGGCCTTAGCTATAAGGTAACAACTAGCGATAGTAACTATTACAATGCAGATGTATTCTACTATAATAACAAACTCGTCTCAGACAATGGCCAATCCGTTTGGAAATCTCCAGGTATGATGGCCGCTTTGCGTGTGGCACGTAAGTAAAGGGTAAATAAAAAGGCAGCAATTTTATTGCTGCCTTTTTGCTTATATAATTTCGTATATTTCTATTAATAGATTCTTGTTGATTCGCTTATATGTTCGCCATATAATTGACGTAGGATAGTCAAGCGAGGTTGGGCCTCTCTTCGTAAATGAAGGGAGGGGTGTCTATGAGTAATTATGAGTTGATCATGATAATTCTAGAGGTAATGACCGTAGTTATTGCCTTTGGAGCACTTGTGGCGCTTATTTGTCTTGGAAAAGACAAATAGCCCTTCGTTACCAATAACTGGATAACTGAAAGGCCATTTCATCAATTTCCTATAATCTTGAGATGAGCCCGACGGATCTACTCGTTTGGCTATCTATTTATATTATAGGGTTTATAGCATATATCGTCAAATACGGATAAATACTATATAGAATTTACTCGCTAAAAGGTAGCAATCTAGATGTTACCTTTTTTCTTTTATAATTTTATAGCTATGTGACAAATTTCTCTCATATTTACAAGAACATAATTATTAAATATAATTAAATTATTTAATAATAGTTTATAGTGTATAAATGAGAGAGGGTTCTTATGAAACGTGTGTGTAAAGCAAACCTATCCTTAGCAATTGCATTGACGATTGCTAGCTCTGTTGCGCCATATGCTATGGCTGAGGGCATGACTATTACAGCTACTAATGGTGGATCATTTAAGGCTGGTGAAATGACAAACTACATATCTACAATTGAAGCAGATAATGGTGGTACAGTTAGTATTGATAAGGCTGTTGCCAATACTGGTTATAATAATAAGCCTTTCATTAGTAGTAAAGGTGGCAGTAAGGTTACCCTTAAAAATGGCGTTTATGATGTTAGCAATGTGAGTACTCCTATTGCGGTGGCTCAAGGTGGTACTGTTAATATTGGCGTAGACGGCAACAAAGGTAATTTTATCGGTAACGACTTATCTTTAGTTGGTGATGTTATCGTTAAAAGCGACCCAAATTATGCGTCCGAGATCAATATTGGAATCATTGGTGAAGAATCTCTTTGGGACGGTTTAGCCTTTAATTTAGCGGATAAAGATGCAAAGCATCCAAGTCATATCAATGTATTCCTTGGTGACTATGGTTCTTGGGAGCTTTTCTATCAAGGTGGCTTGCATGAAGGTAAATTAGATGGTGGTACGCAACCTAGTCATGTACATCGACTTGTAGGTTCCAAGAATCGTAACTATGCGAACATGGTAACCCAAAGTGAGCATAATAAACTCTATGTAGATAAGCTTGAAGGTCATGTAAACTTTATCTATGACCCTAATGATGAAGGTGGAGATACTGAGGATCCAAGCTATCAACCACCAACAAAAATCTATAATGGTTTGACTCCAGATTCCTTCTGGGGTGGCGATATTCATATTACAAGTGCAGCTCCTGGTGCAGCAGCTCATGTGTACACTACTCAACGAGGTCTAGACCTGTCCTCTGAGGCCAATGTGAACAAGATTTTAGATAACTTGGCTCACAAGATGTACTACCATAACTATGTTAATGGTGAAAGAAACCTTCAAGGTACAGTAGCCATTGCATCTAATGGTTCTGAATCTGGTCGTTTTAAAGTGCTTACATCTGGTCATGCTAAAGAAGGCGATATTACATGGCAAGCAGATAAAGATGGTCAAGGTAAATACGTATATGGTGAAAATAAACCAGCACCGAAACCAGAAGTAAAACCAGAGCCAGCTCCAGCGCCTAAGCCGGAAGTTAAACCAACACCAGCTCCGGCTCCGAAGCCAGAAGTAAAACCAGAACCAGCTCCAGCTCCAAAACCGGAAGTTAAACCGATTCCTAAACCAGAGGTAAAACCGACTCCAAAACCTGAGGTTAAGCCAGCACCAAAACCAACTCCTAAACCAGAAGTGAAACCAGCTCCAGTGCCAGACCGTAATTCTCACATTCATGTTATCATGGGTGATTTTGATACACCTCATATGCGCGGCGCTCGTTCTGCCATTATGAGTAATATCAACGGTTGGAGAACATTGACAGATAATATGTATCGTCCACGCGTATTGCAACAAGGCGAACCAACAGGTATTTGGGCTCGCGTTGGGGGCGGTAAATACAGCTTCAATGCAAAAGGTATCGACACAGATACTACATATACACGTATTCAAGGCGGTTACGATGCTAAAACTAGCAGCGGTTGGACTGTAGGTGGTCAAGTTTCTTACCTTCGTGGCAACGATGATTACGTATTCAACGGTACTGGCAAAGAAAAAGCCTTTGCTGTTGGTGCGTACGGCTTGAAAGATCTTGGTAACAACCAATACATCCACATCGAGTCTCAAGTAGGTCGTGCATCTAACGACTTCATAGTTCGTAATGAAATTGGTGAAAGCCTTTCTGGTGAAACTAAAGCGAATGCTTTCACAATTGGCGCACGCTACGGTAAAACTGTGAAGCTTTCAAATGGTACATATATTGAACCACAAGCACAATTGAGCTACACTCACTTCGGTGGCGATAGCTTTAATGCGGGCCGCATGCATGTAGAGCAATCTGGTGTGAGCAGCACAGCAGGTGGTATTGGTCTTGAAATTGGTAAAACATTTGGCGCAGGTAACATTTATACTCGCGTTGGTGTAAACCATGCCTTCTCTGGTACAGTGAAAACTGCGTACACAAGTGGTGCTACTACTAAATACACTTCCGAAGACATTAAAGGTACTTGGACAGATCTAGCATTCGGTGGTCGTTATGGCTTCAATGCAAACAACAGCATCTTCGCTGATATTAGCACAGGTCTATCTGGCGACTATAAAGCTGGCTGGTCTGTAAATGCTGGATTTACACATAAATTCTAATATAATAGTTACTATATAAAAGTATAGGGTGATGAGTACTATATAAATATATAGTACTCATAAAATAAAAGAGCCTCATGTATTGGATGTAACAATCTAATACATGGGGCTTTTATAATATATTTCGTATATTTCTATAAATAGATTCTTATTGATTCGATTATATGTTCGCCATATAATTGACTTAGGATAGTCAGGTGAGGTTGGGCCTCTCTTCGTTAAATGAAGGGAGGGTTGTCTATGAGTGATTATGAGTTGATCATGATAATTCTAGAGGCAATGACGGTTGTCATTGCCTTTGGTGCACTTGTGGCTCTTATTTGTCTTGGAAAAGACAAATAGCCCTTCGTTATCCCCTGGATAATTAGGTAACTGAAAGGCCATTTCATCAATTTTTTGTAATCTTGAGATGAGCCCGACGGAACCACTCGCTTGGCTATCTGTTTATATTATAGGGTTTATATTATATATCGTCAAATTACGATGAACAATACTATAGATTTCAATAAATTTGAATTTGTATGGGCAGTGACTAGTTCACTGTCTTTTTATGTCCTAATTTTATAACTCAAATATTAATATCTTAAATAACTTTAAATAAAAATAGAGAAATTCATTTACAATTCACTAAAAATAGTGTAATATTTTAAATATATTTTAAAAAGTGTTGAATGTGAGTTCTTAATAAAGTGAGTATATATCTATCTTTTCATATAAATAAAGACTAATAAATCAATTCTCAGATATATATTTAACTATGAAGGAGCTTTCACAATTGTGATTGTATTGTAAGTGAAGTATTGGTTGAGGTGTAAGAGGATGAGAGCAAGAAATAAATTTTTATTATCTGCTGTTATGATGACTTTGTTGTCATCTACGATGGCCATGCCTAGCACATGGGCTGCAGCAGGTCTTAATTCTGATGGACGTATTTTTGCAACTACTGCAGATAGCAAATTTGAAAGTACAGGTAATACGACTGCAAATGGTGTAGTCGCATCTGATGGTGGTCAAGTTACAATTGGCTCTTTGGATACTCCTGATGCATCTCAATTGCCTAAACGCTATCGTCAACCAGCTTTCATTACAGGCATGCTAAATAACAGTTCCATTCAAGTGGATGGCGGGATTATGGACGTGACTACTGCACCATGGAAGTCTCCATATCCAGTAGCGTTTGCATATAATAGTAAAATTAATCTTGGCATTGATGATGCGGGTACTGTAAAACACAAAGTATTTAATATGCAAGGTGATGTGCTGGTATCTGATAAAATGATGCCTCCTCATCAAGAACAGCAACCATCTGTGATTAATATCGGCCTAGGCCGCGCTCATAACAGTCCTAACCAGTTTTCCGGTAAAGCTGTGAACACCTTAGAGGATAAAGGTGGCGAAATCAACATGACCTTTGATGGTGGCATGTGGAGCCATGATAGCATGGGCGGCTTGGAATCTTTCAAAATTGATGGTAAAACAGAACGTAGTAGTATTAACAACCTCACAGGTACTCGTACGCGCGAAGGTTTCAGCCGTATTTCCCAAGATTCTCGCAGCGACATTCATGTGAATAAACTAGATGGCCATATTAACGTTATATATGATATGAGCGATGGTACTGGTTTAAACTTCGCTAAACAAGGTTCTAAGAAAAATGGTCTTGATCCAGCTGACATTGAGGGTGGTAACTTCATCGTAAAATCTGCTACGACTGGCTCTGCCGTGCATGGCTATGTAACAGGGGATCATCTCGATACTTCTTCTGAAAGCAATGTAAACAAGATTTTAGATAACTTAGCCCACAAATTCTATTATGAAAACTATGTAAACGGTGAAAGAAACCTTTCTGGTACTGTATCCATCGCTTCTAAAGGCATCGTGTCTAGTTACAAAAAAGCGTTGACTACAGACCAAAAAGAAGGGGATATTACATGGAAAGATGGTAATGGCCAAGGCTCCTATGTAGTGCCAGAACCAAAACCTACACCGACTCCAGATCCAAAACCAGTTACACCTGTGACTCCGGATCCAAAACCAATTACACCTGTAACTCCGGATCCAAAACCAGTTATGCCTGTAACTCCAGATCCTAAACCAGTTACGCCAGTAACTCCGGATCCAAAACCGGTTACACCTGTAACTCCAGATCCAAAACCAGTTACACCTGTGACTCCAGATCCAAAACCAGTTACACCTGTAACACCAGATCCAAAACCAGTTACACCAGTAACTCCAGATTCAAAACCAGTTACACCAGTGACTCCGGATCCAAAACCAGTTACACCTGTAACTCCAGATCCTAAACCAGTTACGCCAGTAACTCCTAATCCTGTTGTTCGCGGTGCCTATGATACACCTCATATGCGTGGTATTCGTTCCGCTGTAGTAGGAAATATCAACGCTTGGCGTACATTAGCTGACGATATGTATCGTCCTCGTGTATTGCAACAAGGTGAACCAACTGGTATTTGGGCTCGCATTGGTGGCGGTAAATACAGCTACTCTGGCAGCGGTATCGACACAGCTACAGATTATACACGCATCCAAGGCGGTTATGATGCTAAAATTAGCCGTGGTTGGACTGTAGGTGGTCAAGTATCTTACCTTCGCGGTTCTGAAGACTATGTATTCGATGGTTCTGGCAAGGTTAAATCCTTCTCCGTAGGTGCTTATGGTTTGAAAGACCTTGGCAAAGATCAATATGTACATGTAGAAACTCAAGTTGGTCGCGTATCTAATGACTTCACAGCTCGTAATGAAATTGGTGAAGCTATGTCTGGCGATACAAAATCCAATGCGTACAGCATCGGTGTTCGCTATGGTAAAACATTGAAATACGATAACGGTTTCTATGTAGAACCACAAGCACAATTGAACTTTACACACTTCGGTGGCCGTAACTTTAATGTAGGTAATGTATTTGTTAACCAATCTAGTGTAAACAGCACTTCTGGTAAAATCGGCCTTGAATTGGGTAAACAATTTGGCAATGGTAACCTTTATACACGTTTTGCAGCAGGTCATGCTTTCACAGGCAATGTAAAAACTGCATTCGCTAGTGGTAGTGTTGCGAAATTAACAGAGCAAGACCTTAAAGGTACTTGGACTGAACTTGCTTTCGGCGGTCGTTATGGCTTCAATAGCAACAATAGCGTATTTGCTGACGTTGCCACTGGTTTGTCTGGTGATCTCCAAGCAGACTGGGGCGTAAACGCTGGTTTCACACATAAATTCTAATATATAGTATATAAAGATATATAAGTATATTAGAGTAGAGTATATAAATATATATACAAATATATATATACAGATAGAAGAATAGTAAAAGGCCCATGTATTGGAAATTTATCTAATACATGGGTCTTTTTTATTATATAACGGGAGTTTTGATCTAGTAGTAATATTTATTTATACAAATCATAGAGTACGTTTATATATAACATCAGTAATCATAAGAGTTATTAATTTATATCATGGTCTATCATATACCATGATGAAAGGTAGTATAGGGGTTAACAGTGTTTCTATATAAATATTTCTTATTAATAAACCAAAATTGATAATTTTAAATTGTAAAATTTTTTGACACTGAAATATGAATAAATATTTGGTTAATTATAAAAAATGCATAAGAAATAGAGGGATTATTATATAGTCTATAGAAAAATGAGATAAAAATAAGAATAATTTACACTAAAAAGTGTTATTTATGGATAATGCTTATTTTTATGTGGTGTAAAGTGTACATAATTGGTATTATTTTATAAACTAAGCAAAGATGAATATAAAATGAATTTTTATTTACCGTATAGAAATATTTTGATATTATTATGACAATCAACAATGATGAAGTTTTAGTGAAATTATTGTGAGAAATGAACCTATCTGTGTGTGTTGTAAGCTAGAGGGAAGATTATGAATCGAATTTACAATGTAATTTGGAGTAAGACAAAGAAGTGTTATGTAGTAGTTTCTGAGATCGTGAAAAGCGGCGGCGGTAAGGTTAAATCCTTGCACACAGGCAAAACACATGCTCGCATGGGTGCTGTTATGGCCGTAGCGGCACTATTAGCAGGTGTGAATATTACATCTGTTAATGCGGCGGCGATTATTATTGATGATGTAAATAATTCTGGTTATGCGACAGGTCAAACAGGGGGTACTAGTTGGAGTTATTTATACAATTATGGAAATCCTGGGAATAAAAAGGCATTAGATCGTAGTGCTTCGACTGGGTATTATTCGAAAAACCCATTAACTGGTGTCGCTATTGGTCATAATACAAAGATTCAAGAAACTCAAGATAATACTTATTATTCTGGTGTAGCCATTGGTGACTATGCGCAGGCTACAGGTGGCTTAGCATTTGCTCTTGGTAACTATGCACAATCTACAAAGCCATCTGCTATGGCCCTCGGTACGGCTTCATTATCTAGTGGCTTTAACTCCTTGGCGATGATGCGCCAATCTGCAGCGACAGGTAATTTCTCCACAGCCATTGGTACTACTTCTTGGGCTAAAGGTACAGGCAGTTTTGCGATGGGCTATTCTGCGCAAGCATATGGTGATCAATCTATCGCTATCGGTGCGGCTGAGCCAATTACTGTAGCAGGTAGTGGTACTGAGCCAAGTGCATCCTATAATGGTGATACTAATACTGTAACAAATGGGGCACGTTCTTTGGCTTTTGGTACAAAAGCGCGCACAAGTGCAGCAGCTATAGACTCCATGGCATTTGGGTCCAATTCTATTACAGATGGGGCAAATGCGGTGGCAGTAGGTAATTCTGCTAATGCAGCTGCTACAGATGCATTTGCCTTTGGTAATACAGCACAAGCGACAGGTGCCAATGCTATTGCCATGGGTAGAACAGCACAAGCTAAAGAGTTAAATGCTATCGCTTTAGGTGGTCAAGCAAAGGCACTAGAAGCGAATGCTCTTGCCATCGGTGGTACAGCGGAAGCTAGTAAAGCGGGTACTATGGCTATTGGTACGGCTGCGAAAGCAAGTAGTAACAATGCTACAGCCATCGGTAATGGTGCTGAAGTTACTGGTGAAAACTCCATGGCATTAGGTTCTGGTGCTAAAATTAGTTCTAATAACTCTATTGCACTTGGGGCAGGCACAGAATTTAACGATCCTCTAGTAAATACATATGCTGCTTTCACAAACGAAATAAACCCTGCAGAAGCAGGTGTAGTAGCAGTTGGTAATACTAGTACGCCTCGTCGTATTGTTAATGTTGCAGGTGGTCAAAACGATAATGACGCTGCAACGATTAAACAATTGCGTTATGTAAATAACAACTTGGCTATGACCATTGCAGGTCCTACATATACTGGTTATGAAGCAAATGGCTCTACCTACAAAGCACCTGATTTCAGCATTAAAAATAGCACATATCATACAGTAAAAGAAGCGGTAGAAGCGGCGCAAACTAACTTCTTCAGCGCTAAAGGTACATCTGCTGATGCAAACTATGATAATAAAGGTGCTACAGGCACAAATGCGACAGCAGCAGGCGTACGTGCCTCTGCAGCAGGTAACTTTGGTACGGCACTTGGTGCGGATGCAACTGCAACAAGTGAAAAAGGTACTGCATTAGGTTATAACGCGAAAGTAACAGAAGATGATGGTGTAGCATTAGGTTCTAATTCTGTAGCAAATACGGAGGCTGGCGTAGCTGGTTACGATGTAAGCGCAGCAGACAATCGTGCCAATAAATACACTGCTTTAACAGGCAATGTAGCAACATCTACATTGGGTGCTGTATCTGTAGGTCAAAGCACTAGTGTTGGTAATGAAACACGTCAAATCACAAACCTTGCTGCTGGTAAAAAAGATACAGATGCAGTTAACGTGGCTCAATTGCGCAATGTAAACCTTAAGATTGCAGGCAATACGAATGACAATAACGGAAAAAATGATGTTTTGTTAGATAAACAAACATTAACTGTAAAAGGCGATGGCACTTATGTAACGACTAAAGCTAATAACCAAACTATCGATGTAACGTTAACAAATGATACAAAGGATAAAATCGACAATGCAGCTAATAAAGATCTTTCCAACATCACAAATGTAGGTAAAAAGAATATTACTGCATTAGGCACAATCGTTGAGGCTGGTCATAATGTAACAATTCCAGCAGCTACTGTAGATACTACAACAGGTCAAAAAACATATACTGTAAATGCTATGGATACTAAGGTTTCCTTAGGTACTAGCGGTTTGATGACCCTTACAGGTGGTACACCTGATGCAAACGGTGTTCGTAACTATACTGTTGACGTAGATCCTACAAAGGTAGCAAAAACTGACCTATCCAATATCAATAATGATGGTAAAACTGTCATTCGTGAAGAAGCTCAGAAGGCTGTAAAAGTTATTGCTGGTCAAAATACAACTGTTACAGAAGGTACAGATGGCACATATAAAACATATGCAGTTAATGTAGCGGCAGCGGGAGACTACCGATTAGTAGAAAACAGTGCAGCTGCTGATAAAGCGTACACTGTAACTGGTAATAAAGTTGACTTAACAGTGCAAGATGGTAGTACTCCAGCGAATACGAAGACTGTAACCATTAAAAATATCGCGTCTAAAACAGAGTTAGACCAATTAAACGATCGTGCTGTTAAATATGATGTAGATGGCTCTGGTAATGTAGATAAATCCAAGGTTACATACGAAGGCCCTACATATAGCAGTACTAATAAATCTGGTGGTACTCACGTAACTAACGTGGCGTACGCAACGGGTAATGATGGCAGTGAAGCAGTTAACGTAGATTACTTAACTGATAAAATCACAGATACAAAAACTGAGCTCATCAACAAAGGGTTGAAGTTTAACGCAGACAACAATGATGTTAAGACAAATAAACTTGGCTCTACTGTAACTGTATCTGGCGATGCAAATATCACCACAAAAATCACAAAAACTGGTGATGACTCCACAATTGCAGTGGCTTTGAATAAAGACCTCAATGTTAAAACAGTGACTGCTACGGATACTGTGAAAGCTGGTACTACAACAGCGGGTAACCAAACTGCGACAGATAACAAAGGTGGCACTCAAACTGGCAACTTTATAACTGGTTTAGACAACACGGCATGGAATATGGCTGATCCTGTATTCGTATCTGGCCGTGCTGCTACAGAAGATCAATTGAAAACTGTTAGTGATGCTGTAAGAGCCGCAAATGCTGGTTCTAGTGACTATCGTTTGATTGGTGACCCAGCTAATACAACTGATGGCTCTTACAAGGTTACAAACAACCAAGTAGACTTGAAGGTAAAAGACGATAAATCTGGTACTACTAATACTGTAACTATTAAAGATATTGCGTCTAAAACTGAGTTCGATAAATTAAACGATCGCGCTGTCAAATACGATGTAGATGGTTCTGGGAATGTAGATAAATCCAAGGTGACATACGAAGGCCCTACATATAGTAGTACTAATAAATCTGGTGGTACTCACGTAACTAACGTGGCATATGCAACAGGGAATGACGGTAGCGAAGCAGTTAACGTAGATTACTTAACCGACAAAATCAACGACAGCTCCGAAGCGTTGATCAACAAGGGCATGAAATTTGATGCTAACGTTGGTGGTGTTAAGACTAATAAACTAGGTTCTACTGTAAAAGTTCAAGGTGAAGGCACAGAAGCCGATACTAACTATAGCGGTAAAAACATCAAAACATTTATTGGTCAAGACTCCAGTGGCAATACGACAATCGACGTTAAGATGAATAAAAATCTTGAAGTTGAAACTGTAACTGCTACAGGCGCAAATGGTAAAGACGGTAAAATCGGCATTAATGGTAAAGATGGTGTTACAACAAATCTTTCCATTACACGAGATGGCCAACCTGGTGTAGATGGTGCTGCTGGTACAACTACAACTCGTATTGTTTATGAAAAACCAGATGGTACTAAAGAAGAGGTAGCTACATTAAATGATGGCCTTAAATTCAAAGGCGACATGGGTGCTACATCTAATGTAAAACTCAACAAACAAGTGGATGTAACTGGTGGCGTTACAAACGCGGCTGACCTTGCAACAGGCAATAACATCGGTGTTACATCTGCAGTAGTTGATGCTAATGGCAATGCAAAACTTCAATTGCAACTTGCTAAAGATATTACAGGCCTTAAATCTGTAACAGCTACAGATACTGTGAAAGCTGGCACAGCTACAGTGGGTAACCAAACAGCTACAGATAATAAAGGTGGCACTCAAACTGGTAACTTTGTAACAGGTCTAGATAATACAAATTGGAACATGACTGATCCTGTATTCGTACCTGGCCGTGCGGCAACAGAAGACCAATTGAAAACTGTTAGTGATGCGGTGAAAGCTGCGAGCGCAAGTGCATCTGACTATCGTTTGATTGGTGATCCAGCTAACACAACTGACGGTTCCTACAAGGTTACAAACAACCAAGTAGACTTGAAGGTTAAAGATGATAAATCTGGTACTACTAACACTGTAACTATCAAAGATATTGTGTCTAAAACTGAACTAGATAAATTAGATGACCGTGCAGTTAAATATGACTTAGATCCTACTACAAATACAGCAGATAAGTCTAAAGTAACTTACGAAGGTCCTGCATACACTAATAAAACTGGTGGTACTCATGTAACAAATGTGGCGTACGCAACTGGTAACGATGGTAGCGAAGCAGTTAACGTAGACTACTTAACTGACAAAATTAAAGACAGTTCCGATGCTTTAATCAACAAAGGCCTTAAATTCGATGCTAACATTGGTGGCGTTCAAACTAATAAACTTGGTTCCACTGTTCTTGTAAAAGGTGAAGGCAATGAAGCAGACGCAAATTACAGCGGCGAAAACATTAAGACTTTCATCAAACAAGATAATACAACTGGTAACACAACAATTGATATTAAATTGAACAAAAACCTCGTTGCTGATTCTATCAAGGTTAACAAAGATGGCAGAGATGGCAAAGATGGCGTATCCATTACTGGCCCTACTGGCGTAGCTGGTCAAGACGGCAACAATGGTAAGGTAGGTATCACAGGTGCTGACGGCAAAGATGCAGTTTCCATCTCCGGAAAAGACGGCGTAGGTCACATCGGTTTAACAGGCCCTGCTGGTACAAACGGCAAGGATGGTTCTAACGGTATTGACATGTCCGTTAAGAATGGTTATGACGATGCTGCTAAAGGCGTTAAAGGCGAAAAAGGTGTAGACGGTGTAGATGGTATTACACGCATTGTGTACACAGATAATACTGGTGAACACCAAGTAGCTACAATGGACGACGGCATGTTATACGGCGGTGATGCTGGTAATGTGATTAAGAAAAAACTAAACAATCAAGTAAATGTTAAGGGTGGCATTACTGACGAAACTAAATTGACTGCTGACGATAACATTGGTGTTGTATCTGATGGTACAGATACGTTGAAAGTTCGTTTGGCAAAAGATCTAAAAGGACTTAATACTGTAACAGCTGCTGAAACTGTGAAAGCAGGTACAGCGACTGTAGGTAACCAAGAAGCAACTAAAGCAGATGGCACTAAAGAAACTGGTAACTATGTAACAGGTCTTGATAACAAAACTTGGGATGCTGACAACATTGTAACTGGTCGTGCTGCTACAGAGGATCAATTGAAAGATGCATTGGCTAACCAATCCAATGCAGGCCTTAAATTCGACGCTAACGTTGGTGGTACTAAGACTAATAAATTAGGCTCCACTGTAATTGTAAAAGGCGAAGGCACTGATGCAGATGCTAACTACAGCGGCGAAAATATTAAGACTTTCATCGACCAAGATAATACAACTGGCACTACAACGATTAATGTTAAATTGAACAAAAACCTTGTAGCCGATTCCATCAAAGTCAATAAAGACGGCAAAGACGGTAAGGATGGTGTATCTATTACAGGTCCTACTGGCGTAGCCGGTCAAGATGGTAATAATGGTAAAGTGGGTATCACAGGTGCTGACGGCAAAGATGCAGTTTCCATCTCTGGTAAAGACGGAGTAGGTCATATCGGTTTAACAGGTCCTGCTGGTACAAACGGCAAGGACGGTTCCAATGGTATCGACATGTCTGTGAAAAATGGTTATGAGGATGATACTAAAGGCGTTAAAGGTGAAAAAGGTGTGGATGGTATAGACGGAATCACACGTATCGTGTATACTGATAAGACCGGTGAGCACCAAGTAGCCACTATGGACGACGGCATGTTGTACGGTGGCGACAGTGGCACTGTAATCAAGAAAAAACTTAACAACCAAGTAAATGTTAAGGGTGGTATTACAGATGCAGCAAAACTGTCCAATGAAGATAACATTGGGGTAGTGGTTGATGGCACTGATACATTAATGCTTCGTCTTGCGAAAGACCTTAAAGGCCTAAATTCTGCTACTTTCAACAATGGTACAGATGGCAACACTGTTGTAAACGGTGGCGGCCTCACTATTAAAGACGGCGCCAATGAAGCGACTAAGTTGACTAAAGATGGCTTGCAAATCAACGATGGTGGTAACAAAGCGGTTACTATCGATAAAGATGGTTTGACTATCGAAAATGGTCCTAAGGTAACAAAAGACGGCATTAATGCTGGTGATAAGAAAATCACTAATGTAGAAGATGGTACAATTACTGCCGGCAGCAAAGACGCTGTAAATGGCGGTCAATTGCATACTGCAATGGAAGACATCAAGGCACAAGGCTTCGGTCTTAAAGCAGAGGATGGTCAATTTGTGAAGAAACCTCTTGGTGAAGTAATCGACCTAAAAGGCGATGGCAACATCAAGACTTCCGTAGATGGCACTGCGATTAAGATGTCCTTGAATGATACAATTACACTTGGCACAGATCCAGCAAAACAAGTTAAAGTTGATGGATCTACTGGTACGATTACTGCGGGTAATGGCGCTAACCAAGTTACAATCGATGGTAGCACAGGTTCTGTTACAGCAGGTAACACTGTGAAAGCTGGCGATGTAATCATGGGTAACCAAAGCTCTGGTGGTCAAAACGGTAACTTTGTGACTGGTTTGGACAATAAAACATGGAATCCTAACAACCCTGTAGCTGTTACAGGTCGCGCGGCAACAGAAGATCAATTAAAAGCTGTTAACGACGACTTTAACGAAAAAGCTAAAAATGGTCGTGTATTCCAAGGTGACCAAGCTGGTAACGATGGTAAAGTTGTTCGCGGTTTAGGCGATACAATGAACCTAAAAGGTGGCGCTGATGTAAATCGTTTGAGTGACAACAACCTAGCTGTTGTGAAGAACACAGCAGGCGATGGCTATGATATCAAGTTGGCTAAGGACCTCAACCTAAAAGACGGTTCTACTACGTATACAAAAACTGTACCAGGAACTAATACAACAATTCCTTACACAGTAGATACAAAAGTAGATGGTGGTGGTATCACAATTACTCCATCCATCAACGGTCAACCTGTACCAGGTCACACTGTAAGTCTTACAGAAAATGGCTTAAACAATGGTAATAATACTATTACTAATGTAGCGCCAGGCATCAATGGCACTGATGCGGTTAACGTTAACCAATTGCGCAATGCTATGCATAGTGTAGATGGTAAAATCGCTGATGTTGGTGCAGCTAGCGCAGCCATGGCAGGTCTTAAACCATTGCAATATGATCCATTAGAACCTACACAAGTGTTGGCGGCTGTTGGCAACTATAAAGGTAGTACTGCTGCTGCTATTGGTATTGCTCACTATACAAATGAATCTACAATGCTTCATATGGGTGTTTCCTTAGGTGGTCATGATAATATGGTTAACGCTGGTGTATCTTATAAATTCGGTACATCTGACGCTAAAAAAGCAATTCCAGCACGTTACAAAGCAGGCCCAATCAGCTCTGCCTATGTAATGCAAGATGAAGTGGCTGCATTGAAAGCTGAGAACTTACGCATGAAACAACGCGATGAGGAATTATCTGCTAAGTACGAACAAGTACAACGAGATAATGATGAGATGAAAGCTCAAATTGCAATGCTTATGAAACAAGCTGGGTTAACCAAATAATCATTCACTTGAGAGTGTATTGAGTATTTAAAACATAGGAAAGCCGCCCTGGGGAGGGCGGCTTCCAATGAGGGGACTTATGAAACTAATTAAATTATTACCAGTTATGGCAATTGCTTCTGTATGTGTTGCTGGCCAAGTACATGCGGCACAAGATCCTTTGATGATGCCTGAACAACCTGCGGCTCCTTTGACTGCAGAACAACAAGAAATCTCTCTTGCTGTTCCTAGTGAAGAGGTAAAAGCTGTAGTATCTGAATTTGCAGCATTCCAACTTGGTCAACCAAATACTGGCCGTGTGTCTGGTCAAGAACGTCTTGCTAACAATGCGTTGTACTACATGAACGTTCGTCGTAGCTGGTACATCACAAGCCATCGCTATAAAAAAGACAGCTATGCTCGCGTAGCATTAGATCGCTTGTACTTAGATTACAAAGAATTCTTCACGAATAACACTACAGTATCTGAAATGAATCAAGCTGAATATGAAAACCAAATTTTGGCAATTCTTGAAAAGAATACAGCTAACGTGTCTAATGATGAATTGCGTTTCTACATGAACGAAATGGTAATCTACAGCTTGAAAGAAGCTATGCGCGATGGTAACAACCGCGTTAAACGTATCCGCTAATCAGTATAATTATAAATATATACTTATAAAGAGGTAACGGCATAGGCCGTTACCTCTTTTGTTTTCAAAACAAATGGCCCCCGTAGGATTCATTCCTACGGGGGTTTATTTGTTATTTGTATTCACTATTATATTCTTTATGAATTATTATTTATGTTATTTACATATTTTTTCGATGGCAGTATAATCTACTTGTAGAATTATGAGGAAAGTATGAAGGAGAAGTGTTTTGTAGTGTAACAAGGGAGGCGTATGATTATGAATCACGCAAAGAAACTACAATTATTAGCAGTACTCGGAGTTTTGACTATATCTTCTGCTAGCTTGGTACAGGCTGCAGATATTCCTGTTGTTTCTAGTGGTGGTGCCACTTATAACATTGGTTTACAAGGCTGGTCATCTTTCACTAACTCAGATAATGTACATCTTGGTGGTCAAACTGGGGCGGCTAATAGCGATCCCTATTCCCATGCAGGGGATCCAAATGCAAAGGGTAATAATATTGCCATCGGTCGTCTTGCCTTGAATGGTTCTCAAGGTGGTGGTAACGTAGCACTCAGTTCTAAGACCTTTGTAGGTGGTAAAGGTGATTATAACTTCTTAGGTAACTTTGCAGCAGGTTATAATTCAACTATTTCCGATACAATTGCTATAGGCTACTTTACAGGTTCCTACTCTCAAGGTAATAAAAACGTATGGCTCGGCGCTTCTCAAGCTGCCGCTAGTAAGGGGAATAACACTGTATTAATCGGTTCTAACTCTACAGTAAATGGTAATTTTAACTATGGCATGGGTCATGGCGTTATCTTTAAAGGTGATAAGAACTCCGCTATTGGCGCATATAACAAAATTGAAGGTAACCAATCTGGCGCCTTTGGTGTAGGTACGTATAATGTGGATACTGTTAAGGGCGATAATTCCTACAGTGTTGGTAACAAGAACCAAGTGAGTGCTAATAATACATTCGTAGTTGGTAATAATGTGAAAACATCTCTAGACAATGCCGTTGTATTAGGTAATAATTCTACTGCTGAAAGTAGTGATGTAGTGAGCACTCCTAGTTATACCTACAATAATGGTGTTACTGAAAGCTTCGCCGGTACTGCTCCTGTGTCTACTGTATCTGTTGGTACAGCAGGTCAAGAACGCACTATCACTCATGTTGCAGCAGGTCGTATTACAGCGGATTCTACAGATGCGGTTAACGGCTCCCAGTTATATGGTACAAACCAACAAATTGATGTATTGCATCGCGATGTACGCCACGTGGAAAAAGAATCCAACCGCGGTGATGCTCGTGCCGCAGCACTAGCTGCATTACATCCACTACAATTTGATCCTGACCACAAGGTTCAAGTTATGGGTGGCTATGGCCACTACAAGGGCGAAAATGCATTGGCTCTTGGCGTAGGTTACTATCCGAAAGAAAACCTACTCCTTACAGCAGGTACAACTGTAAGTGGTGATTTGATGACTAATGTAGGCGTATCCTATAAATTCGGTGAAAATAAAACATTGGCTAAGATTTCCCCTGCATCCTATAACGCATTGGAACAACGGGTAGATACATTAGAAGCACAAAACAAAAAACTACAAGAAACAGTAGATATGCTTGTGCAAAAACTTAATGAAAAATAGGGTTTAAAAGATATGAAAGAGGTAATAACATGGTTATTACCTCTTTTTTATATACATATAATAGTAATATAATACGTTTCTAGTGAGTACTTATCTTGACATGCATATACATTATTCGTTACACTAATATATATTTCATTTATTGTTCATGAATTTTAAATGTAGAGAGTAATGAAACGTATGGTGTGTATCGCCTTGAGCACCCTATTGTGTTGTGTGGGTACAGCTGAGGCAGAAAAACAACAATTACATAATGATAAGGGCGTAGTGTCTGCAAAAACTGATGCTCAAACAGAGCGCATGAAGGCCGCATCAGATGGCTTTCACATTACGCCTGCTGCCACACCAGACCATGTGATTGGCCAAGGTGGGCCGCTCATCATGGATCGGCAAGATACTAAGACCGTGCAGTATAGTAATGTGGATGCAGTGAACCGCGCCATTAATGCGGTGGCTATGTCTAATGTATCTAATGCTATGTATGGTGCCAAAGGTAAGCCGTGGATGCGACGCACTACGCTGAGTTTTCAGTTTCAAGAAGGATGGAAGCCGCTGTATTCTGCGGAGACGATTCAGCCTCTAGGTCATTACGATAATACCTCTCGTGATGTGTGGTTTACGCAGCAGCGCATTTCTCGCGCCTCTGATACGGGTACTACCCTTAATGTAGGCATTGGGTACCGTCGTATCTCCAAGGACGACCGTCGTCTCTATGGGGCTCATGTATTCTATGATCATCGCTTCTTAAATCGTCACGATCGACTCAGTGCTGGTCTTGAATATATGTCTGGTGAAAGCGAGTTTCGTTTTAACTGGTATGGTTCTGCTTCCGATGAACGTGTTTTGGATGCGAACCTGCATACCTTAGAGCGAGTCTCTAATGGTTATACCTTAGAATATGGTAAAACCTTTAAAAATGCGCGTTGGGCTAGAGTCTATGTTGAAGGCTATCACTGGAACCAGGATCGACAAGCTGATAAGAATGGTTTGCGCATAGGATCTGAGCTGCAACTTACGCCGCGTGTATCTGTAGATATGGGATACAATAAACCGGAACATAGCTCTGGCGGTGCATATGGTAAAATTACGTTCCGTTTAGCGGGAGCTCAGATGGCTTGGTATGGTGGCAAGCATCGTTTAGAACAATCTGCAACGGTTCGCGATAAAATGCTCAACATCGTAAGACGAACTAATACGGTTTTTGTTGAACAATAATTTTGATAACTGAATAGACAAATTGAATGGTCATGCCATTTCCTGCATTCATTTTATTTTAATGAAAATTAAATGAAAAATAACCTACTATTGTTCCTATATAAGTGATATACTCTAGGTAAGGGAAACGTTAGTGTTAATATCAATTGTTCTTTATAGATAATGGCTTTTATAAAAAGCCATTATCTTATTATATAGCTATTTTCTTATTATTGATGCCGTGTGATCGCCCGTTCATCTTAGTTACTCTCCAACTATTTGATAATCTTTGTGTTGTGTTTACTTCAAAATCTCTCTCTTAATAACAAACTTAAATCATGCGGCAACGGTAAGAGGTTCGCCTTCCTCTTACCCAAAAAGGATAGTTAATCCTCATCGATTAACTATCCTTTTTTATATTCTCTTAATAGATATATAAATTACTGTTTACAAAATACGTATACGTGCTACAATGTTCATATAAGACTCATGAATAAAGCATGAATTTTAAAGTACGAGAGAATGATAGGTTTTGTAGTTTGTAAATGGAGGTTCTAAATTATGAACAAACGGAAACGTTTATTAACCTTGTTAATTAACGGTGTGCTGCTATCTAGTTTATGTATGGTAGCTAATGCTGCAGATAATGTAGCTGGGGCAGGTAGTGGCGTAGCTATTGGCACAGGGTCTAGTGCTCAAAAAGATGGAGTAGTTGCTATCGGTAAAGGTGCACATACCAATTATGCTGGCGGGTCTGGCTATGCTAATGTTAATGGCGATGTAGTTATCGGTGAAAATGCAACAACTCATAGTTATTACGATCAATCCGGCTCAGTAGCTGTCGGTAAGAATGCATATGTAGAAAATACGATTGGGAAACAAGACAAATTCTTTGCATTTAATCAAACTAATTTTAATAGTTTTGGCTTTGGGAGTCTTCCACAAAAACCAGATAAAGTTGTTACTGGCGTAGCAATAGGTGACAATACGTATGTTCGTTCTGGTGGTACTATGGTTGGGTCTCATAACTATCGTGGTAAAATTGGTGATATTACTGTCAACACTGATACTTATGCAGAAAAACGAAAAGCTGGACTAGGTGTATATTCAACAACATTAGGCTCAAATAGTTTTACCAATGGTACTGTTGCAACTACTACAGGTGCTTTAAATGTTATTTCCAGCAATTATGATGGTAATAATATTGCTAATGCAACTAGAAATTTTGGGGCTACTATTAATGGCTCTTTGAACTCCATTGAGTCGGCTACAGCTGCTAATAACTATTCAGGGATAGGTAATGCTGTTGTTGGTACCGCTAATAGAACTTACAACTCTAATGGTTCTTTGATTTTTGGCGCAGGTAATGAAATTACTAATTCTGTTACTGATATAGATGCGAGTGCAATAACACCAACTGCTTTTGGAGGACCTTCCTCGGTAACTAAATTATCAGAAACTGTGCGTAATTTAGTAAAAGATAATAAATCTGGTGGTTCTACCTTAGCTATTGGTGGTGGTAATAAAGCTGATTATACGCAATTAACATCAATGACAGGTGTTAATAATACTATTACAGGGACTGCTGGTAATGTTGCAAAATTGAATAATGTAACTGGGTACAATAATACAATTACTAATGCGTCTAATAATATTGTAATGGGTAATGATCATGTAATAACTGCTGATAATACAATTGCTATAGGTGGACTTTCTTCTAGTGAAACACGCTCTGTTGCCAATACAACAACTATTGGTTATGATGCAAAAGCTTCTGTTGAAGGTGGTGTCGCTCTTGGTTATAAATCTAATGCGACCGTAGATAAAGGCGCAGCTGGTTATGATATCAGCACTAAAGCAGCATCTACTGATACAAGTTCCACATGGAAAGCGACAGCATCTGCTGTATCCGTTGGCGATGTAGCTAATGATGTAACACGTCAAATTACATCTGTTGCAGCTGGTACAAATGATACTGATGCAGTAAACGTAGCACAACTTAAAAAGGTAGAAACTAAAATCTCTACTGTTGAGGCAGATGCTAAAAAACATACTACTGTAGTAGCTGGTGCTAATACGACTGTAACACCTGGTACAAATGCTAATGGCGGTGCGGAATATAAAGTAGCTGTTAATAAAGACTTAGTAGAAATGAGCTCTGCTAACTTCGGCAAAGCAACTGACGACGTTCGTGCTCGTATCGATAAGGATAGCGCTCGCTTCTTTAACGGTAGCGAAAATATCGGTATTACACCTAAGGGCGTTCAAATCGAAAACACAGATACCTTAGAACAAGCAAAATTCGATAAATACGGTATGTACGCAAGTGAAGGGGACAAAACAGTTTACTACACTACAACTGGCATCAGCGCAGGCGATCAAATCATTAACAATGTGAAAGCTGGTGTAGCAGACACTGATGCAGTTAACGTATCTCAACTTAAACGCGTACAAGATCAAATCGCAGCATCCACTCAAGTTACAACTGTAACAGCTGGTGACCACATTAAGGTAACACCAACTGTAAATGGTAATACTCACGACTATAAAGTATCTCTTGCTGATGATATTGCTGGCCAAATTACAAATAACACAACAAATATCAACAAAAACACAAATGATATCAAAAATATCAAAGGTGATTTATCTAAAATCGATAAACGTGTTGATAAATCTGTAGCAGGTGCAGCAGCGTTGGCAGCATTGCATCCACTTGATTTCGATCCAGATGCTAAATGGGACTTTGCTGCAGGCTATGGCCATTACCGCAGTGGTGATGCGGCAGCTATCGGCGCTTTCTACCGTCCTAACGAAGACGTACAACTTAGCGTAGGTTCTACTGTAGGCAGTGATGAAACAGTATTTAATGCTGGTTTATCTGTGAAAGTAGGGGCTCATAGCGGTGTATCTCGCTCTCGTGTAGCGATTGGTAAAGAAGTATTAGCTCTTAAGAAAACTGTAGCTGAACAAAATGCTCAAATTCAAAAATTGACTACCTTGTTGAATGGTGTTGCTGGCACTAAGATGAAAGCTGACCACACAACATTGTTCCCAGATATCCCTACAAATCACTGGGCATATGAAGCTGTAAGCGATTTGTCCCGCCGTGGTTTAGTGGAAGGCTATCCAGATGGCACATTCGGTGGTGACCGCATGTTAACACGTTATGAATTTGCTCAAATCGTATACCGTGCAATTCAAGACGGCGTAACAGTTAACGATCGCCTTGTAACTGAATTCAGCCCTGAAATGGCATTGTTCCGTGTTGATACAGTAGCGAAAAATGCTAAAGGCGAACCAACAATTGAACGCGTTCGTGTTAACAAAAAATAAGAATACTATTAGTTTATAGTGTTCACACAACTTAATAAGTAGCTACTATGCCATACCTCAACTCCACCCCGAGGTCGCATAGTAGTGAACATAAAAAAGCGTAACTGATGAGACGGCAATCTTATCAGTTACGCTTTTATTATGTGCAGATATAAATTAATAATGATATTAAAATCTATACTGATAGCAACATCAATACCAACATCAACATTAATATTTATATCTATATCTATATCGTGATATATCTATTGTCTAAAATATCCTAAAGCAGTGATATGTTGAATTGATTCGTCTAAATATTGTTCACTAGGCACCGTAAATGTTTCACCATTTCGAGTGCGTGTAATCGTTAGTGTTTCATCTAGAATTGCAATTAGCTCTGCTCGAGAGATTGGCTTTGCCATTTGCTTCATTACATATAGTAATCCTTCATCTACACTAGCGTCCTCTTGGTTAAACATATTACCTAACGTCATGTACTGCTTGCCATTACCTTCAATTAGTGTGGAAACATAATTAATAAATCGCTCAGGAATATAGCTCACATTTTCTACAAATGGTAAGCATTCATAACTCTCACCATATGCATTGAGGTGGTTGAGGATAGAGAGGTGGAATAGGCGCACATATAGCTTATTCATATCAAAGGTTTCGTTTGGATAATGTTCTTCTATATATTTTTGAATATCCTCTATAGTAAATAGTTGTTTTGTATTCATAAAATACTTGATAGTTTGATGTAAAGGATCTGTCCAACCATTTGGTGTACCAAGTCTATCCTCTGCAAGCCCGCAATAGTAAATGCTTTCAAGAATATCTTTCTCTACTGTTTCATTACGTACGATTGCATCTGCATTGCATTGTTTAGTTAATAAGGCCATGCGGAATTGTGTATCGTAAACAAAATCGTAGTATTGCTCTTTGGCCTTGTAATCATTATTAGAGAGGACCTTAATATTATCTACGATGCTGTCATCTAACCAAGTAATAAAAGATTTTTCTAATCGTGCATCACCTATATATACGCAGCCTTGATGCTCTGCACGCTCAATAAATTGAGCCACATAAACAGGATCATTAAAGGTTTCTAAATATTCATGGGCTACATAATAGTTATTAGATTGCAACACGCGATTGATATTATCGATTTTATAACCAGACTGTTTTTGAATTTCATCGTCCATCTTCATGGTTTCCGCAATTAGCTTTAGCACATTCTTTGTGTAAATCGTACGTTCTTGCAAGCTATCTTTTTTAGCCTGTGTTTCAGAATAGAGCATAATGTCGCGAATTTGTTCTAATCGTTTCCAACCAGGATATGTATTGTACGATACATAGGCGATACCGCGGTCTGATAAATTGCGATTACAAATGGATAAGATTTTATCTTTTACAATATCTGGCACCCAAGACCAGATACCATGGACGATGATGTAATCGAAGGTGCCGAAATCATCATCAATGTCCATAATATCCTTTTCTAGCAGTGTGATATTAGTGAGACCAATAGATTTGATTAACTCGTTACCATGCTTAATTTGGACAGGGGATAGGTCGATGCCTGTGAAAGTTGCTTCTGGATTGTACAGCGCTTGAGGAATGATATTACCACCACAAGAGGAACCAAGCTCGAGGACGCGGGCACCCTTAATTGGCGCTGGATTGAGACCGTATAGACGTGCCTTGGCAATTAACGAGTTGATAGCACAATTAGAAAATGCTTTTGATACATAAAGAAAATCATCGTAAGAGTCCTTCAATGCATCAATCTCTTCTTGATCCGTAGACTTTTGATGCGGTGGAGCACTAATTATTTGTTGTGATTCATTATGATTGTTTTCTTTATTTTCTTTATATACTTCATTAGAAGTGTTTTTTGATGGCTCTTTAGTTTGTGTATCCATAACGAGTCCTTTCTTGTTCTTTATGGGTAAATACCAACTTATATATTTATAACTATATTTATAACTATAACTATATTTATATCTCTATCTCTATCTCTATCTCTATCTATATCTCTATCTATATGAACTACCTGTTTATACAGTTTCTAAAATAGTTAGTATCATCTCCTATGGGATGACCCAATTATACCGCATTATGATTTAGTATATCATAATTTTTATCAAAATCGGCCGAAAAATTCATAGTTATTTCATTTGTGGGCTAATATGTGAAAAAAATATGAAAGTACCTTTAAAAGGTTGTGAAATTATTATATTCATATTTTTCTATGATCCATATTTTATAGATAATATATAAATAGATGCCAAAATCGAGAAAAATCAATGAGATTAAATCAATTAATCGTTTATTTATAACTTGGGTTAATGTAGTTATCGAAAAAAACTGTACTGCATAGAGAAAAATAGATTATATTTTATAAAATACGTATAAAACGCCAAAAAAATGAGTAAAAAAACACTCATATATTAAATTTTGTTTAACAAAATAAAGGTTCTGACAACAAACTTCGATGTTTATGATAAAAACATGAAGAAAACTATTTACAACATTTTCGATATATGATATTCTGTTCATAACACAAAATGAAAGAAATATGAAAGATACTCAGAAAGGCGTAAAGGTATGGGAAATTTAGGCTTTTCCTTCTTTTGTATTTATAATGATTTAATTATAAGGATTGTAATTGTGTCTAGTTAAGAAAGGGGTTCATAGTAATATGAATAAAATCTTTAAAGTTGTTTGGAGCAAAACTAAAGAGTGCTACGTAGTAGTTTCCGAAGTTGCAAAAAACAATGGTGGTAAGAAAAAAGCTCTTGCTAGCGTATTAGCTGGTTTAGCTATGGTAGCTGCTACAGCAGGTACACCTGTACAAGCCGATGTTGGACTGGGGGGCAGTGCGGTTAATATCTCTCCTAATGGTACTTATAATGGCTCTAACACTGCTGGAAAAAACTCTGTAGTAGTTGGTTATCAAAATAAGACAGATAATGAAGATGGTACACTTGCCTATGGTGCTAATAATACTGCTTATGGTAATAGTGCATTTGCTATTGGTAATAACAACGTAGCTAAGGGTGGTAATGCCTATGCAATGGGTAATACTGCAGAAGCTTTAGGCACAGCTACACTTGCATTTGGTAACCAAGCAAAAGCTAAAGCAGATTATGGCGTAGCAATCGGTTCTGGTGCAGAAGCAACTGCTAATAATGCAGTAGCTGTAGGTCGTGTGAATAAAGCAACAAACGCTTCCGCTGTAGCTCTTGGTGTTAATAACAAAGCAAATGGTCAAGATTCTACTGCAGTAGGTTCTACTAATACTGTAAATGGTGATCAATCCTCCGCATTTGGTCGTGAAAACGTAATTGACGGCGCTTCCGTAGCAGGTGCTACAGCTGTTGGTTACAAAAATAAAGCATCCGGTGATCGTGCTATCGCAATTGGTGAGGGCAATGACTCTAAAGTAGAAGATACAATTACAATGGGTCATAGCAATACTGCATCCGTTGGTGGTGGTATCGCTATTGGTCAAGATAACGTTGCGAACTCTGGTGGTAATGCAGGCAATACTATGATTGCTATCGGTCGTGAGAATGAGGCAACCGCTCTAGATACAGTAGCAATTGGTCGTAAGACTAAAGCGACTGCAAATACTTCTGTTGCTCTTGGTGCTCGTTCCGAAGCGACAGGTGCTGGTTCTGTTGCGATTGGTGGCAATGGTGATGGTTACAAAACTATATCTAATGGTTTAGGCGCAACTGCTTTAGGTATGCAAGCTAAAGCTGATGGTACTGCTGCAACTGCAGTAGGTGGTGTATCTGAAGCAACAGCTAATGGTGCAGCTGCATTTGGCCAAGGCGCGAAAGCAACTGCAGTTCAAGCAACAGCTTTAGGTTATAAATCTGAGGCATCTGTAAAAGATGGTGTTGCTCTTGGCTCTACATCTAAAGCAACTGTAGATAAAGGCGTTAAAGGTTTCAACCCTGCTGAAGATCGTACAAATAAATATGCTGGTTTAGCTGGTACTGCACAAACATCCACATTGGCAGCTGTTTCCGTAGGTGACGGTGCTACTGCAACTCGTCAAATTACAGGTCTTGCTGCAGGTAAAAATGATACTGATGCAGTTAACGTAGCTCAATTAAGAAGCGTTAACTTGAAATACGCTGGTAACACTGGTAATGGTGATGTATTGTTAGATAACGGTACATTAACAGTTAAAGGTGAAGGTCTTATCTCTACAGAAGCTGATGCTAATGCAATCAAGCTAAAACTTAAAGAAGGCGACACAATCACTGATACTAACGGTAAAGCTGTACCTCCTACTACAAATGGTGTAGCAACTACTGATAATGTAGCACAAGCTATTAACCGTTCTGGTTGGAATGTAACTTCCGCTAACAATGGTGGTACTACAAACGGTACTACTTCTGAAAAAGTAAGCCCTGGTGATACTGTTACTTTCAAAGCTGGTAAAAACATTGTATTAGACCAAGCTGGTAAACAATTCACATACTCCTTGAACAAGGACGTTGACTTGACTAAAGATGGTTCCTTAACAATTGGTGATACTAAAGTTAACAACGATGGCTTAACAATCACTGGTGGTCCATCTGTTACAAAAACTGGTATCGACGCTGGTAATAAAAACATTACTAATGTAAAAGCTGGTGTAAACGATACTGATGCAGTTAACGTAAAACAATTAAAAGACGCTAAAACTAAACTTGTAGATGGTAAAAATACTACCGTTGAAGGTGATGGCTCCACAGCTACTCCTTACAAAGTTAATGTAGAAGGTGACTTGAAAGGTATTACATCCATTTCCAATGCTGATGGTGGTCCTAAAATGACAATTGGTGGCAACTCCATCAACATTACTGGCGGTCCACTTAACATGGGTGGTAGCAAAATCACTAATGTAGCTCCTGGTACAGATGATACTGATGCAGTTAACGTAAAACAATTAAAAGCTGCTAAGACAGAAGTTAAAGCTGGTGCAGGCGTAACTGTAGCTAAATCTCAAGGTGCTGAAGGTCAAGATATCTACACAGTAAGCTCCACTGGTGCTACTGGTAACACTGATCCTTCTAAAGTTGAAGCTGGTAAAAACACTACTGTAACAGGTGATGGTACAGCAGCTACTCCTTACAAAGTAAATGTAGAAGGTGACTTAACAGATATCTCTTCCATTACAAATGGTAACGGTTCTGGTAAAATCTCCTTCGCTGGTGATCAAGTTGTAAAAGTTGAAGGCGACAACCCTATTTCCTTAGATGGTAAAGGTGGCTATGTAACTGGCTTACAAAATAAAGATTGGGATATTACTAACCCAACGTTTGTTTCTGGTCGTGCAGCAACTGAAGACCAATTGAAAAAAGTAAGCGATGGCTTCAACAACACAGTTAAATTGGCTGGTAACACTGGCAACACAGATACTCAAAAATTGAGCCAAGCTGGTGGTTTAAGCTTCGGTGTAGTTGGTGCTAACAACGGTCAATACATCAAAACAACTGCTTCTGGTACAGATGTAGTAGCTGATTTGTCCGATGACGCAAAAGCTAAATTAAACCACAAAGTAGAAGTAGCTTCTGGTTCTAGCAATGTAACAGTAACTACAGATACAACTGATCCTAATAAAACAATTTATAAAGTAGCTGTAGCTAATTCTTCTACACCTGGTGGTGCTTCCTCTACTGAAAGTGTAGTTAAAAAAGCTGACGCAGCTGGCGACACTAACATTGCTGACGTTACAGTAGCTGGTGGTAAAAATACTAATGATCCAGATGCTCAATACGAAGTTAATGTTTCCCGTAATGCAGTTAAAGATGCAGCACGTGAAGCAGTAACAGTTAACAACGGTGGTACAACTACTGGTGGCAACTACACAGCTGATGCAAATAACCCTATCTCTGTAACACCTAAAGAAGATGCAGCTAACCATAACACTACATATGAAGTAACATTCGATGGTGAAAAAGCAGCTAAACAAATTCCTTTGACATACAAAGCTAATGGTACTGGTGACCAAACAGTTAAATTGGACAAAGGTCTAAACTTCACTAACGGTTCCAACACAACAGCTTCCGTAGCTGCTGATGGCGTAGTTAAATACGATTTGAACAAAGACGTTGATTTGACTAATGGTGGTTCCTTAACAATTGGCGATACAGTAATGAACAATGGTGGTTTATCCATCACTGGTGGTCCATCTGTAACTAAAACTGGTATCGACGCTGGTAACAAACAAATCACTAATGTAGCTCCTGCTACTAATGGCACTGATGCAGTTAACTACAATCAATTGAAAGCTGCACGTACAATTGTTAAATCCACTGATGGTTCTGTAACAGTAACACCTGGTACAGATGGTGATGCATTGACTTATGACTTGAAAGTTAATAACACTGGTGGTACTACTGCTTCCACTTGGAACATCAAATCCTCTGCAGATACAGCTAATGGTGGTGCTGAAGCAAGTGGTCATGAAGCAGCAGCTAAAACTATTGAAAACACTAAAACAGTAGAAATGATTGCTGGTAAAAACTTAACAGTTAAACAAACTAGCGATACTGAAGGTGCTAAAGTTGAATTCGCATTGGCAAAAGACCTTAAAGGTTTGGACAGTGTAACAACTAAAGAAGTCAAACTTGGTGATGATACAGACAATATCACTATCAAGAAGGATGGCGACCGCATTACATACACTAATGACGGTGGTACAACTAATAAAACTGTAGCTACTCTTGAAGATGAAAAACACATCAAACCAGGTAGCTATGCTGTACAAAACGATGGTAGCGTAACAATGACTTACGTTGATGGCAATGGTAACCCAGTAGCTAACGATGAAGCTAAAATCACTGGTATTGCTAAACAAGATCTTTCCAACATCACTGATGCAGGTAAGAAAGTAATCACTGGTCTTGGTTCCATTGTTAAAGGCGGCGAAAACGTTAACGTAACTGAAGCATCTGATGCTACTACAGGCCAAAAAACTTACACTGTAAATGCTGTAACTCCAGCTGTTTACACTAAAGCTGATGGCACTAAAGTATACAAAATTGTAGATCCTACAACAGGTGCTGTTACATACAATACAAAACCAGATGGTACAGGTACTGCTGTTCCTGCAAATGATGTTATCGTATCTTTCGAAGATTCTAATGGTAACACAACTGGTGGTAACACTATCATCAACAACGTTGGTTCTGCTATCGACAAAACTGGTACAGCTACTGGTGATACATTCTTAACTAAACTTGATAATGCAGCTACTGCAACTCCAAATGCAGCAGTAAACGTTAAAGACCTTAAATCTACATCCGATGCTATTATCGGTAAAGAGCTTCACATCGCTCCTACAGCAGTTAAAGCTGGTAGCACTGAAGCTAAAGGCGGTGTAGTAGACGGTACTGAAAACGTATACAAATACGATGCAGCTACTAAAAAAGTTACATTGACATACAACGATGGCAATGGTAAAGCTGTAACTGATACTAAAGCAGTTATCGACTTCTCTGATTTGAACATCCCAACTCCTGCTGCAGCTTACAGCTTCAAAACAAATGCAGCTGGTAACGTTGACGGTAACTCTACTGAAACTGAAGTAGCAAGCGGTAAAACTGTAAACTTCGGTGCAGGTAAAAACTTGACTGTAAAACAAGAAATCGGTACTGATGGTAGCCATACTTACACTTACGCATTAGACAAAGAATTAACAAACCTTGATAAAGTAGTTGTTAATGGTAAAGACGGTGTCAATGGTAAAGATGGCGTAACTATTACTGGTCCTTCTGGCACAGCTGGTCAAGATGGTAACAACGGTAAAGTGGGTATCTCTGGTAAAGACGGTAAAGATGCAGTATCTATCTCCGGTAAAGACGGCGTAGGTCACATTGGTTTGACTGGCCCTGCTGGTAAAGATGGTAAAAATGCAACTGCCGACATCACTGTAAAAGATGGTGTTCCTGGTGTTGACGGCCAACCTGGTGAAACTATGACTCGTATCGTATACCAAGACAAAGATGGTAACGAACATCAAGTAGCAACTCACGATGATGGCATGAAGTTCGCTGGTGACGACGGTCAAACTGATGATACTAAAGTTATTAAGAAACATCTTAACAACGTAGTAGATATCATTGGTGGTGCTGATAAAGATAAATTGACTGATAACAACATCGGTGTAAATAACGACAATGGCAAATTGAAAGTTCAATTGTCTAAAGACCTTGATCTTACTAAAGATGGTTCCGTAAAAATTGGCGATACTACAGTTAACAACGATGGTTTGACTATCACTGATGGTCCATCTGTTAAGAAAGATGGCATCAATGCTGGCGATAAGAAAATCACAGGCGTTAAAGCTGGTGAAGACGATACAGATGCTGTAAACGTTAAACAATTGAAAGATAACGCTACAACTGTTACATCTTCTGATAACTCTATCTCTGTAACAGACACTAACACTGATCCTGCTAAAGGTCATGCTTATGACATCAAGATCAATAACCAAGGTGTTGTAAACAATGCTCAAATTCCAGTGGTATACACTAAACAAGATGGCACTAAAGTTTACAAACAACCAGATGGTACTTTCAATACAGCTAAAGATGGTTCTGGTACTGTCGTAGCACCTAATGAAGTAATCGCTTCCATGAATAGTGCAGGTGACTCCACTACAGCTCCTACTAAGTTGAACAACGTTGGTTCTTCCATCGCTGATAAAGCTGGTAATACATTCTTAGATAAGATTGATGCAGCAGCTGGTGACAACAATACTAAGAATGGTGCTGTAAACGTATCCGACCTTAAAAATGCTGCTGATGCAATCGGCAACAAAGGCTTGAACTTCGGTACACAATCTACTGGTGCTAATAGTGAAATCCATAAAAACTTGGGTGAAAAACTTGAAATCGTAGGCGAAGGTACTAAAGCTGATGATAACTACAGTGCATCCAACATCAAAACTATGACTAAAGATGGTAAAGTTGTAATCGGTCTTGATAAAGATCTTAACGGCTTGAACTCCATTGGCGTTCCTGGGAAAGATGGCGTAGCTGGTAAAGATGGTGTATCCATCTCCGGTAAAGACGGTGCTAACGGTATCGACGGCAAAGTTTCCATCGGTAAAGATGGTAAAGATGCTGTATCCATCGCTGGTAAAGACGGTGTAGGTCACATTGGCTTGACTGGTCCTCAAGGTCCTGCTGGTGCAGATGGTACTGGTGTAGATATCTCTACAGATCACGGTTCCAAAACTCTTGTTAAACCAGAAGCTAACAATGGCGACAAATCTGAACGTATCGTATACGTACCAAAAGATAAAGATGGTAACCCATTGAAAGATACTGATGGCAACCCAATCAAACGTGAAGTAGCAACTATGGACGATGGTTTGAGATTCACAGGTAACAACACTGATACTGAAAACAAACATGCGTTGAATACACTTGTTAAAGTTCAAGGTGAAGGTGTGACTGCAGCTCAATCCACTGCATTCCAATCCGCTGCTGGTAACATCAACGTAGTAGCTGATGGCAACGATACATTAACTGTTAAATTGAATAAAGACCTTAAAGGTATTAACTCTATCAGAAACAGCGAAAATGGCCCTGCATTGAACTTCAACGCTGGTGACATTTCTGTAACTGGTGGTAACCTCAACATGGGTGGTAACAAAATTACTAACCTTGGTAAAGGTACTGATGACAGTGATGCAGTTAACTTGAAACAATTGAAAGATTCCCGTACAATCGTTAAATCCACTGATGGTACTGTAGGTGTTCGTGAATCTGAAAGCACTGATGGCGCTAAAGTATACGACTTGTCTACTGGTGCAAGCCCTCGTTTCGATGAGTTAACTGATGAAATCGGTCGTGTAGGTGCACAAGGCGCAGCTCTTGCAGCATTGAAACCTATCCAATACGATCCATTAGAACCAACTCAAATCATGGCTGGTTATGGTAACTACCGTGGTAACTCCGCTATTGCAATGGGCGTTGCTCATTACAAAAACGAGTCCACAATGATGCATGCAGGCTTAGCTTGGGCAGGTGGTTCCCGTCACATGATGGCAAATGCTGGTGTAACTTGGAAAGTTGGCAACCGTGATAGCGAAGCTGCAGTAGCAGATCGTTACCGCAAAGGCCCTATCAGCTCTGCTTATGCAATGCAACAAGAAATGGCTTCCGTTAAAGCACAAAACGCTGGATTAAAAACAGAAGTATCTGATTTGAAAGCTGAAAACGAACAAATGAAAGCTCAAATTGCTGCTATGATGGCAAAACTTGGTATGTAATCATTTGTGAGTGTAAGAACTGAATGAACAAAGGAAGGTATGCGCTACCTAGCGTAGCGCTTACCCCTCCCTATTGTTTATGAAAATAATGCTTTTAAATATGAACGTGAAACGCGTGAGAGATACTTTCACCATAATCTAACGATAGAAAAGAGGAATATAGAATGAAAAAATCTACATTACTTGCTTGTGCAGCGGCTCTTGTTATTTCTACAGGCGTTGTAGGTGCACAATCCGCTCCAACATATGACGATAACCTAATTTTACGTAACCCAGTATCTGCTCCAGCATTGGGCAATGTAGTATTGGTTCCAGTGGCTAGCCCACAAACAGTGTCTGCTGTTCATGACTATGTGAAAGCTTGGCAAAATGCGGAAATCAACATCGCAAAAGCTAAAGTGAAATACGAAAACCATGAACGTATGACTAAAGCTGAGAAAAAATGGTTACATTCCTATGACAAACACAACTATGCTGACTACTTCCGTACACATTCCATCGGTCGTGTTCATGGTCAAGAAGTGTTCTTGAACTGGAATGGTGAAAACCGTAATAAAAACGAATACGAATACTTTGAAATGCCTAAATACAATAAAGAAGATGGCTTCACTAACAGCTATGGTTACAATGTATTGCGCGGCATGACAGATCGTATTAATGAAATCATCCAAAAACAAAAAGAAGTTGGCGGTCCTATGACTGACGACGAAGCACAAGCATTAGAAGATGCTATTTTGGATGTAATGGCTAAAGATCAAGAAAACGTTTCTAACGAAGAACTTCGTCACTACATGAACGAAACAATCTGGTTCGCAGCTAAACAAACTGTAAAAAATAAAGCTAGTGAAGAACCTACTGTTCAAGATGAACACACTGTAGATCTTCGCGAAGCGATCAATCGTCCAGCTAACCAAGAAACTAAAAAAGTAGACTTGCGCGCTGCGATTCAATAATAAGGTTGTAAATTTAACTATAAATCATTAACACACTGAGAGCTCGGCATAAACGATATACAATGAATTAGGAAGATGATGTGTGACGCACAGTGTATATAATGAACAACTACATATGGCCCTCATACGGCGATTGTTTGAGGGCCTTGCTGTTCCCTGGACCCCGACTAGGGCACACAATCCTTATGCGAAACGACGCCATCCGAAAGGATGGCGTTGTTTTTTTGCGTTTATATATTGTTTTCTATACGTATATGACTCAATAAGATGACTCTATAATTGTGTGAATATAAACAATTATAAAATAATAGACTGATTATATTAACTACCTATTTCTGCTCATTTATGAAGAAACACGTTATTACTATGTTTTGTCTTCATCTAATTTAGAATGTTTATATATGTAAGATGAAGATGATCTTGCATAAGATATTCAAATATAATGTAAATATAAACTGGGGTGCTCTGTTTTATACTCTTATATATATAATGTATTATATTATATATAATACTATTATAAAGAAAAGCCTTATTTTATGAGGATGTGTAGATATTTCCACATATCTAGAAAACTCGATTTATCTTATTTAGAAATATAAAATTTATTTTAATTATTTTAGGAATTTCTATTTACAATTAGTTTATAAATTGTTATCATATTAATATCTTAATGAATGGTATGTGAACGTGTGTCATAAACAATTCATGAAACAAAAAATGTATATAAGGCATTTAGTGTTTTCTTTATAAGAGAGAAAGGGGTTCATAGTTTCTATGAATAAGGTTTTTAAGGTCGTTTATAGCAAATCTAAAGGCTGCTACGTAGTAGTACCAGAAACTGCTAAAAATAATAACGGCAAGAAAAAAGTATTAGCTAGCGTATTGGCTGGCTTGGCACTTGTTGGTGGTGCAGTTGGTGGTAATACTGCTCACGCAACAGTTAGTGGTGATGGTAGTATTAATACAGACGGTAGCCGAATCAATATCGCGGCTAATGCTAAACCTGGTAATAGTGTTGGCGTTAATTCTATCGTTGTGGGTTACCAAAATACAACTGATAATGAAGATGGCACTACAGCTCTTGGTGCTAATAACCAAGCTTATGGTAACTCTGGTTTAGCCGTTGGTAATGAAAACTATGCTAATGGCGGTGCAGCTACAGCGATCGGTGCTGGTAATGAAGCACGTGCTGCTGCAACTGTAGCATTAGGTAATAAAAATAATGCTAATGCAACATCTGCTGTTGCTGTTGGTAACTATAATAACCAAAACTATACAAAAGGTACTAATCAAACAACACCTAAACAAGCAGGTAACTACTCTACAGCAGTAGGTTCTTACAATGCGGCTTTGGGTGATAATTCTGTTTCTGTTGGTTCCATGAATACATCTCACGTAGCAGATACTATTACGATTGGTCAATCTAATAATGCTAAAACAATGGGTGGTATATCCATTGGTAAAAACAACTTAACAGACTCTGCAGATGGTAATCGCAATGATACACGTAGAAATCATGAAAATTCCCAAATCGCTATCGGTCGTGATAACACAGCAACAGAATTAGATACGATTGCTATCGGTCGTGAAACTAAAGCATCTGGCTCTGGTGCTACTGTAATCGGTGCTCGTGCAGAAGCTTCTGGTAACAATGCTATCGCTATCGGTCAAAGTGGTGAAGGTTCTCCAAAAGTTATTGCATCTGGCGTAAACTCTATTGCTATTGGTATGCAATCTCAAGCAACTGGTGAATCTGCTATCGCTGAAGGTCCTGGCTCTCATGCAGGCGGTAAGTATGGCGTTGCATTAGGTCGTACAACTAAAGCAAATGCTGAGGCTGCAACTGCTCTAGGTAATGCGGCAGAAGCTAACATCGCTAATGGTGTAGCTCTTGGCTCCTCTTCTGTTACAACAACAGATAAAGGCGTTCTTGGCTACAATCCATCCAATCCTCATGAACGTAAATACGCACCATTGACTGGTAACGTACAAACAGCTACTACTGCTGCTGTATCTATCGGTAATGGTAGTACATTGACTCGTCAATTGACTGGTCTTGCTGCTGGTACTGCAGATACTGACGCTGTTAACGTGGCTCAATTGAAAAATGTTGGCGTTGCTGTAACTGGTAACACTGGTAAAAGTGATTTCTTAACTGATGGCGGTAAATTGAACGTTATCGGTACAGGTCGTGTATCTACTGTAGCGGCTCATGACGGTGCAAAAGACTCCAGAATTACTGTAGGTTTTGACGACACTGGCATGGTGAAAGCTGGTAAAAATGTTAAGGTTGATGAAGTAACTGTAAACGGTAAAACTACTTATACAATCAACGCTGCTGACACAGCTGCTAAATATGACTTCTTAACAAATGCTACAGCAAACGGTGGTAAAGTTGATGGTACTGCAAAACCTGCAACTGTACAAAGTGGTACAACTGTTAACTACGCAGCTGGTAAGAACTTAACAGTTAAACAAGATATCAAGCAATCCATTGGTGAGCAAACATATACATACTCTTTAAATAGCGATCTTGGTGGCATTACTTCCATTACTAACAATGGTGGTACTACTATGCACTTTGGTCCTGACAACATCAGCATCACTGGTGGTAACCTAGATCTTGGTGGTAATAACATTACTAACCTTAAATCTGGTGGCGATGTAATCAATAACGCTGCTAACATTGGTGACGTAACTCGTATTTCCAAAGCTAATGAAAAACACATTAAACCAGGTGAATACGCAGTTGATAACAACGGCAAAGTAACAATGACATACGTTGACGGTAACAACAAAGACGTTCCTAATGAAACTGCTGTTATCACAGGTATTGCTAAACAAGATCTTTCCAACATCAATAATGGTGGTAAGACTGTCATTAAAAACCTTGCTAAAGAAGCTATCGACATGGAAAACGGTAAGAACACAACTGCTTCTCACCGTGACGTAAATGGCGTTAAAACTTTCAAAGTAGACGTTGAAGGTGATTTAACTGACATTACATCCATCACTAATAAAGCTGGCGACGGCAAAGTTGTATTCGGTGGTAACCAAACTGTAAACGTAGCAGGCGATCACAACATTAACTTGAATGCTAAAGTTGGTGACATCACTGGTTTAACTAACGTAACGTTGGATGCTCCAGACTTCGCTAAAAAAGGTCGTGCTGCAACTGAAGAACAATTGAACATTGTTAATAACAAGTTCAATAACACAGTTGGTTTGACTGGTAACACAGGCGCTACTGATCTTCAAAAATTGAACAAACAAGGCGGCTTGAGCTTTGGTGTAGTTGGTGCTAACAATGGTGAGTACATTAAAACAACTGCATCCGGTAGCAATGTAGTAGCTGACTTATCCGACAGCGCTAAAAATAAATTGAACAGCACTGTTGTAGTAGAAGGTAAAAATGCTGCGAAAGTAACAAGCAATGTAATTCAAAATGCAGATGGCAGCACAAAAACTGTATATACTGTAGATGTTAACAACGTAAAACCTACTGCAGCTTCTACTGAAAAAGTACAAGCTAAAGCAGATGTAGCTGGTTCTAGCGACAAAAACATCGCTAAAGTTGCACCTAAAGCTGGTGAAAACTTCGGTGATGCAGGCGCAACTTACGAAGTAAACGTATCCCGTAACGACGTAAAAGACGCAGCTCGTGAAGCAGTAACTGTAAATACTACAAACACAACTAACAACCCTATCACTGTTACACCTGTACAAGATGAAGCAAATCATAACACTACATACCAAGTAACATTCGATGGCGACAAAGCTGCTAAACAAATTCCTTTGACTTACAAAGCGAATGGTACAAACGAACAAAAAGTTACATTGGATAAAGGTTTGAACTTCACAAACGGTAAAAACACAACAGCTTCTGTAGATGCTGAAGGCGTTGTTAAATACGATGTGAACAAAGACTTAGTTAACATCAATTCTATTTCCAATACTACAAATGGTCCAAAAATGGAATTTGGTCCTAACTCCATCAACATCACAAATGGCCCTATCAACATGGGTGACCAAAACATCACTAACCTTAAATCTGGTGGCGATGTGATCAATAACGCTGCTAACATTGGCGACGTTAAACGTATCTCTAAAGCTAACGACTTGCACATTGCTCCAACATCTTCTGACCGTCAAGGTGAAACTACTACATCTTACGCTTACGATGCAGCAAGCAAATCTGTAACATTGAAATATAACGATGGTAACGGTGCTAACCAATCTGGTACAGTGGCGAAAATCGACTTGTCCGGCTTGGCTGATCAAATCAAAGACGGTTACTCCTTCTCCACTGACGCTAAAGGCAATGTAGTTGGTAACCACGCTGTTACAGCTGTTGGCAATGGTAAAACTGTTTCCTACGCTGCAGGCGATAACTTAACTGTAAAACAAGATATCGATGCTCAAACTGGTGAACATACTTACACATATGCATTGTCCAACAACATCGACTTGACTCCAAATGGTTCCTTGAAAATTGGTGACACTATTGTTAACGATGGTGGCTTAACAATTAAAAATGGTCCATCCGTTACTAAAACTGGTATCAACGCTGGTAACTTGAACATTACTAATGTGAAAGCAGGCGTAAACGATACTGATGCAGTAAACGTAAAACAATTAAAAGATGCTCGTACAGTAGTTACATCTAACGATAAATCCGTAACAGTTAACAAAACTGAAAACGGCAACCAAGTTACTTATGACTTGCATGTAGCTCTAGGTGCTGCACAATCCGTATGGAATGTGAAATCCACTGGTAATACAACTGCTGATTCCGAAGCAACTGCTAAAACTATCACTGACGGTAAAACAGTTGAAATGGCAGCAGGTAAAAACTTGACTGTTAAACAAACTAGCAATAACGACGGCGCTAAAGTAGAATTCGGTTTAGCTGGTGACTTGACTAACATCAAGACTATTAAAAACGAAGGTCCTGCTACTTTCACAATCGGCGGCAACGAATTCAAATTCGATGGCGGCAATGTGAACATGGGCGATAATAACATCACTAACCTTAAATCTGGTGGCGATGTGATCAATAACGCAGCTAACATTGGCGACGTTAAACGTATCTCCAAAGCTAACGACATTCATATCAAAGACAAAACATACACAGTGAACGCTGATAAAACAGTTACATTGGAATATGTTGATGGCAATGATAATGCAGTGAACAAAACAGCTAAGATCGACTTGAGCAACTTGCCAACAGGCGATAAAGCTGCTGTTGAAAGCGTTGTTAAAAAATCTGCTGCTGCAGGCGACACTAACATCGCTGATATCACTGTAGCTGACGGCAAACAAACTGGTGATGCAAATGCTAAATACGAAGTAAATGTTTCCCGTAATGCTGTTAAAGATGCAGCTCGTGAAGCAGTTACTGTAAATACTACGAACACTACTAACAACCCTATCACTGTTACACCTGTTCAAGATGAAACAAACCATAACACAACTTATACAGTAACATTTGATGGCGATAAAGCTGCTAAACAAATTCCTTTGACATACAAAGCGAATGGCTCTAACGACCAAAAAGTTACATTGGATAAAGGTTTGAACTTCACTAATGGTTCCAACACAACAGCTTCCGTAGCTGCTGATGGCGTAGTTAAATACGATCTTAACAACAACGTAAACTTGACTCCATCTGGTTCCTTAACTATTGGTGATACTGTTGTTAATAACGGTGGCTTAACTATTTCCGGTGGCCCATCTGTTCTTAAAACTGGTATCAACGCTGGTAACTTGAACATTACTAATGTGAAAGCTGGCGTAAACGATACTGATGCAGTTAACGTTAAACAGTTGAAAGATTCTCGTACAGTAGTAACTTCCAACGATAAATCCGTAACAGTTAACAAAACTGAAAACGGTAACCAAGTTACTTACGACTTGCATGTAGCTCCAGGTGCTGCACAATCCACATGGAATGTGAAATCCTCTGGTAATACAACTGCTGATTCCGAAACAGCTGCAAAAACTATCTCTGATGGTAAAACAGTTGAAATGGTAGCAGGTAAAAACTTGACTGTTAAACAAACTAGCAACAATGACGGCGCTAAAGTTGAATACGCATTGTCCGATGACATCAAAGTTGGTAACGACGGTAAAGATGGCAAAGACGGCGTTGACGGCAAAATCGGCGTAAACGGTAAAGACGGCTCTGCTGTTGTGATCAACGGTAAAGACGGTTCTATCGGCTTGAATGGTAAAGACGGTAAAGATGGTCTTACTATTAAAGGCGCTAACGGTCAAGACGGCGTAGACGGTAAAAATGGTACTAACGGTATCACTCGTATCGTATACGAAGACAACAACAATAATAAACACGAAGTGGCTACTACTGATGACGGCTTGAAATTCACTGGTAATAACACTGACGTTGTAAACAAAAACAAATTGAACAGCCTTGTTAAAGTTCAAGGTGAAGGCGTAGATAAAACAACTTCTGCATCCTTCAAGAGCGCTTCTGGTAACATCAACGTAAAAGCTGATGGTACTGATACTCTCGAAGTTCAATTAAACAAAGATTTGAAAAACATCACTTCCATTAAGAATGATGGCCCTGCAACTATGACAATTGGCGGCAACGAATTCAAATTCGATGGCGGCAATGTGAACATGGGTGGCAACAACATCACTAACCTTAAATCTGGCGGCGATGTAATCGATAACGCAGCTAACATTGGCGACGTAACTCGTATTTCCAAAGCTAACGACTTACACATTGCACCAACTCAATCCAACCGTGCAGGTGAAACTACTACATCTTACTCTTATGATGCAGCAGACAAATCCGTTACATTGAAATACAACGATGGCAATGGTGCTAACCAAGCTGGTACAATCGCGAAAATCGACTTGTCTGGCTTAGCAGATCAAATTAAAGACGGCTACTCCTTCTCCACAGATGCGAAAGGCAATGTAGTTGGTAACCACGCTGTAACAGCAGTAGGCAACGGTAAAACTGTATCCTACGCAGCAGGCGATAATTTGACAATTACTCAAAATATCGATAATGCAACTGGTGAACAAACTTATACATATGCATTGTCTAATGACATCAAAGTTGGTAACGACGGTAAAGATGGTAAAGACGGTGTTGATGGTAAAATCGGCGTAAACGGTAAAGATGGTTCCGCTGTTGTAATCAACGGTAAAGATGGTTCCATCGGCTTAAATGGTAAAGACGGTAAAGATGGTCTTACTATGAAAGCTAAAGATGGTCAACCTGGTGTAAACGGTAAAGATGGTATCACTCGTATCGTATACGAAGATAACAGCAAGAATACACACGAAGTGGCTACATTGGATGATGGCATGAAATATGCTGGCGACGATGCACAAGGTACTGATAAATCCAAAGTTATCGCTAAGAAATTGAACGAAACTATGGACGTTGTTGGTGGTGCAGATAAGTCCAAATTGACTGACAATAACATCGGCGTGAACAACGTAGATGGCAAGTTGAAAGTTCAATTGTCCAAAGAAGTTAACTTGACTCCATCTGGTTCCTTAACAATTGGTGATACTAAGATCACTGATGGTGGTTTAGTAATCAACAATGGTCCTTCCATCACTAAAGGTGGCATTAATGCTGGTAACTTGAACATTACTAATGTGAAAGCTGGCGTAAATGACACTGATGCAGTTAACGTAAAACAATTGAAATCTGCTAAAACTGAAGTTGAAGCTGGTGATAACGTAACTGTAACATCTCGTGAAGGCGATAATGGCCAAACAATCTACAAAGTAAGCGCAACAGGTGTTAACCTTGGCGATGCTGAACTTAACTACACAGCTAACGGCGGTGCTAAACAAAAAGTTAAATTGTCTGAAGGCTTGAACTTCGTTGACGGCAATTACACTAAAGCTTCCGTTGATGCAAACGGTGTTGTTAAATACGACGTAACACTTGGTAAAGTGAAAGACGGCGAAGATGGCAAACCAGGCGTAGATGGTGACAATGGTATCGCAACAGTTAAAACTGTTGTAGATACAATCAACAACTCCGGTTGGAAAGGTGACGTTACTGGTAACACAGTAGGCGATCACAGTGCAACAATCGTAAAACCTGGCACAACTGTAAACTTCGGTGCAGGTAAAAACTTAACTGTTGAACAAATCGTTGATAAAGTAACTGGCAACCACACTTACAACTATGCATTGTCCGACGATATCAAAGTTGGTAATGACGGTAAAGACGGTAAACCAGGTGTTGACGGTAAGATCGGTGTAAACGGTAAAGACGGTTCTGCTGTTGTAATCAACGGTAAAGACGGCTCTATTGGCCTCAATGGTAAAGACGGTAAAGATGGTCTTACTATTAAAGGTGCTAACGGTCAAGACGGCGTAGACGGTAAAAACGGTACTAACGGTATGACTCGTATCGTTTACGAAGATAGCAACAACAATAAACACGAAGTTGCTACTACTGATGACGGCTTGAAATTCACTGGTAACAACGAAAGCGTTGTAAACAAAAACAAACTTAACTCCACAGTTAAAGTTAAAGGTGAAGGCGTTACTGAAGAGCAAGAAAAAACATTTGAATCTGCTGCAGGTAACATCGCTGTAACTGCTGATGGTAACGATACTTTGAACATTCGCTTGAATAAAAACATCAAAGGCATCGACTCCATCCAAACTAAGGAAATCCACTTAGGTACACCTGATAACTACACAACAATTAAGAAAGATGGAGACCGTATTAAATACGGTGACAAAACATTCGCTAACACTGACGATATCTGGACAATCCAAGCTAATGGCACAGATGTTCCAGCTAACGGCGGTAAAGTAAATGTTAAAGGTGCTGACGGTATCACAGTATCCAAATCTGCTAATGGCGAAATGACAATTAGCGGTACTGGCCTTGGTACAATGAACAGCTTCAACGTTAAATCTTCCGGTAATACTACTGCTGATTCTGAAACAGCAGCTAAGAAAATTACTGATGGTAAAACTGTTGAATTCTCCGGCGGTAAAAACCTCACTGTAAAACAAACTAGCGATGAAAATGGTGCTAAAGTAGAATATGCATTGAGCAACAATGTAGATCTTACTAATAAAGGTTCCGTAACAATTGGCGATACTAAGATCACTGATGGTGGCTTGGTAATTAACAATGGCCCATCTGTAACTAAAGACGGTATCAATGCTGGTAATAAACAAATTACTAACGTTGAAGACGGTGTAAACGACACTGATGCGGTTAACGTACGTCAATTGAAAGCAGCTAAAACTAACCTTGTTGACGGTCAAAACACTAAAGTGACTGGCGACGGTTCTAAAGCTAACCCTTACAAAGTTAATGTTGAAGGCGATTTGAACAAAATCACTTCCATCACTAACAACGAAGGCGATGGCAAATTAGAATTCAAAGGTGACCAAGTAGTTAACGTAGCTGGCGACAACACAATCAAGCTTGATGGTAAAACTGGTGATATCACTGGCTTAACTAACAAAACTCTTGATTCCGCTGACTTCGCAACTAAAGGTCGTGCCGCAACTGAAGAACAATTGAAACTTGTTCAACAAGAAGCAGCTAAAAAATCTACTGAAAAAGTACAAGCTAAAGCTGATGCTAATAACATCGCTAAAGTAGCTCCTAAAGCTGGCGATACATTCGGTGCAGCTGGTGCAACATACGAAGTATCTGTAGATAAAAATGACGTTAAAGACGCAGCTCGTGAAGCAGTTACTGTAACAGGTGACAACAAAGCGATCACTGTAGACGTTCAACCAAATGCTACTAACCATACAACTAACTACCAAGTTAACTTCAATGGTAAAGAAGCAGCTAAGCAAATTCCATTGACTTATAAAGAAAATGGTGGCAACGCTAGAACAGTAATGTTATCTGACGGTTTAGACTTCTCTAATGGTGTAAATACTACTGCTCACACTGATGCAAACGGTAAAGTATCCTTCGACGTAAAAGGTGACCTCACTAACATCACTTCCATTTCCAATAACTCCAATGGTCCTAAAGTATCCTTCGGTGGCGATACTGTAAACATCACTGGTGGTAACCTCAACATGGGTGGAAACAAAATCACTAATGTTCAACGTGGCACTAATGATACAGATGCAGTAAACGTTAAACAATTGAAAGACTCCCGTACTACATTGACATCTGATGATCAATCCGTAGTATTGAAGAAAACTGAAACTGCTGATGGTGGTTTAAACTATGACCTTTCCGTAAAAGGCGCAGTTGACCCACGTGTTGATCAATTGAACGAAGAAATCGGCCGTGTAGGTGCTCAAGGTGCAGCATTGTCCGCATTGAAACCTATGCAATACGATCCATTGGAACCAACTCAAATCATGGCTGGTTACGGTAACTACCGTGGTAACTCCGCGATTGCAGTGGGCGTAGCTCATTACAAAAACGAGTCCACAATGTTCCATGGCGGCTTGTCCTGGGCTGGCGGTTCTAGCCACATGATGGCAAACGCTGGTGTAACTTGGAAAGTTGGTAACAGAGATGCTGAAGCAGCTGTAGCAGACCGCTACCGCAAAGGCCCTATCAGCTCTGCATACGCAGTACAAACTGAAATGGCAGCAATGAAAGCTCAAAACGCCGGATTAAAAGGTGAAGTATCTGACTTGAAATATGAAAACGAACAAATTAAAGCTCAAAACGCTGGTCTACAAAGTGAAGTAGAAGTATTGAAAGCTCAAATGGCTGCAATGATGGCGAAAATGGGTATGTAATTAGTTACACTTTCAGAAAACTTTCAAAAAACTAGGAATCTAATCCTAGGTATGGATACAACTGGTAAGGGTTCCCTCGGGAGCCCTCATCCAGCACATTAATTCGACTATGAAAAGAGGAATAGATATGAAAAAATCTACAATGCTTGCTTTCACAGCGGCACTTTTAATGAGCGCAGCATCCATCACTGGTCACGCAGCAAGCGCACCAACATACGATGATAACTTGATCTTGCCAAACCCTGCATCTGCACCTGGTTTGAGCAATGTTGTATTGGTACCTGTGGCTAGCCCACAAGTAGTACAATCTCTTCATGATTATGTGAAAGCATGGGAAAATGCTGAACAAAAAATCGCGTTAGCAAAAGCTAAACGCGACAATCATGAACAATTGACTAAAGCTGATAAAAAATGGTTGCATTCTAAAGATAAACATAACTATGCTGATTACTTCCGTACACATTCTTTAGGTCGTGTACATGGCTTTGAAACAGCTTTAAATTGGAACGGTGAAAACCGCAACAAAAATGAATACGAATACTTTGAAACACCTAAATACAATGAAAAAGATGGCTTCGTAAATAGCTATGGTTACAACGTATTGCGTGGTATGGTAGATCGTGTTAACGAAGTTGTACAAAAACAAAAACAAGTAGGCGGTCCTATGACTGACGACGAAGCACAAGCATTAGAAGATGCAATCTTGGATATCCTTGCACAAGAGCAAGAACATGTATCTAACGAAGAACTTCGTCACTACATGAACGAAACAATTTGGTTCGCTGCTAAAGAAACAGTTAAAAACAAAGCAAGCGAAGAACCAACTGCTACTGATGAGCACGTAGTAGACCTTCGCAAAGCTATCAACGAACCAATGGGTAGCAATGACTACAACAAAGTTGATTTGCGCAGTGCAATTCAACAATAAATGATATCTATAGTAATGTAGGTATTGTAGCCTTTTCTTCTCTCGTTAAAAGGCTTAGTTGATCTCTAATACATACTGATGATATATGATGTATCCCTTACATACACATATATCTAAAATGACACATTGGCCCTTATATTGAGTTTATGAGGGCCCTATACCCTGGACCCCCGACTAGGGAACACAAATCCTTATTAAACAACGCCATCTGGTTGGATGGCGTTGTTTTTATTTTTATAATAACTAAAAAAATATAGTAGCTTTATATAATATATATACTATATAAAGGTAAAATAAGAGGAATATGATACGTGATAAGGGTAATATAATATGAGATAAGGATAATATAATACGTGGAAATAAATATCCATATTGATGAGGGTATAGACCAGGTACTAAAACAAGACTTATAAATGCCTAAAATAGTAAACTAACGATATATTAATCCAATTGCATGGTATTAGTATATTTATATAACTAATAAATACAATATATAGTATGATAAGAATAGGAATATACTATATAAAGAGATATAGAAAAAAGTTTGTAAAATTTTAAAATTAGGGGTTGCGCCCCTCGGTTCTTTGTACTATAATAGCTATACAGTCGTTCGAAGCGACTGTTTATTAGTTAGCAAACACTAGATAAAATCTATGTTTGTTGATAATCGTTTTAGAATAAAAATGTAATTCCTGGTTCAAACAGAAATTACAAAATTCTAAAAAAGATTATAAAAAAGGTGTTGACATGAAAGTGACAACATGTTATTATAATCTAGTCGCCAGTTGGTGAAACACTTTGAAAGAAAGTGCTTCAAAGCTAGATAAAATCTAGTTTAGCTGGTACAGATCTTTGAAAACTGAACAATGATAGGTAATCAATCAATACGATTGAACATATGCCAGAGTGCGGGTTTTGACAAAGTCAAAACCAACCATAATTCAAAGTTACTTAAATGTAACGACAACAAATAATGAGCTATTCAAATAGCTTCAAGATATCTTGGAGAGTTTGATCCTGGCTCAGGACGAACGCTGGCGGCGTGCTTAACACATGCAAGTCGAACGAAGAGCGATGGAAGCTTGCTTCTATCAATCTTAGTGGCGAACGGGTGAGTAACGCGTAATCAACCTGCCCTTCAGAGGGGGACAACAGTTGGAAACGACTGCTAATACCGCATACGATCTAATCTCGGCATCGAGGATGGATGAAAGGTGGCCTCTATTTATAAGCTATCACTGAAGGAGGGGATTGCGTCTGATTAGCTAGTTGGAGGGGTAACGGCCCACCAAGGCGATGATCAGTAGCCGGTCTGAGAGGATGAACGGCCACATTGGGACTGAGACACGGCCCAGACTCCTACGGGAGGCAGCAGTGGGGAATCTTCCGCAATGGACGAAAGTCTGACGGAGCAACGCCGCGTGAGTG